>JAABUR0100000458.1_pt1 | contig 89248 bp, 79 predicted proteins | sample 5560091 | NCBI WGS metagenome assembly JAABUR01 (sample SAMN10711879, study PRJNA513375) | rock metagenome | isolation source: Antarctica rocks | place: Antarctica: Victoria Land, University Valley sud | reverse complement strand
CGCAAAAGTCGAAAAAAGAGCTCGGCGAATCAAGCGAACAGACCAAAAACGGCCGAAGACGGGGCTAAGGCCTTCGCAAACCTTGATTTGACGACGGTTTCGTCGCGAAATTCCGCAACCTGTTAGGGGTAGAGCTGGGCGCCGGCGATGTCATTGTCTCGCGGTCCGCCTGTGTGAGCTGCGGCGTCGACCCGACTCGCTGTTCGCAACGTGAACAGCGACAGGTCGTCGCCTAGCGCGGGCTTCGCATTCGCGCCGGCGAATTTGGGGAACCTGAACATAGCGGAGGGAAGCTCACATGACCAAGGCCGAGAAGGCAGCGCTTGCGACCATGACGCCCGAGCAGCTCATTGAGGGCTTCGTTCGCGAAACGAAACTCTACCAACTCAGTACCGTGCCGAGATCGAACGAGGCACTCAAAAATAAAATCGCCTTCGCCGATGAAATTGTGCGACGCGGTGGTTTTTCAAGCCTCATAGAGCTTACGGAAAACGCCGACCCATTTATCGCGTATAGCGCTGCGGATCAACTTGCTGATCTGGCGGACTTCCGCGAACGTGCTCTTGTTGTTCTCGATCGCATCGCAGATGGGCGGCTAGGCGCTACATCGGGTCTCGCCCGAACCGCTCGAAACGTGATCCGTTATGGCAACCCCAATGGCGATCCGGTCGAATATGAAAAGCGGCTAGCGGCGATTCGCGCGCGCGAAAACCGTGTCTGATCCGCTGCCGACGAAGACCGTCAGGGCTCCGGATGGCTCGCTGATCCATTATCCGGACCTGCCCGGCGTCGGCGAAAAATATCAACCGCCCAGCGCGGCCGCGCACGAAGTTCATGGCCAACAGAGTACGCAACCGCCGGACCCGAGGCCGACGTCTTCTGCCTCGAACGAATCGTGGCGCGAACGCGTGATGAGTGCGGCGCGCTCGGCCGTCGAACGTGCCGGTCTCTACGGCCACGCAGCCGTTAACGCGCTCGTCCTCGACGATTGGAAAGCGCTAACCGACGCTCATAGTTCGACGCTGAGCGCATCGAAGGCGGGCGCGGGCCTCGCGTCATGGGCGATTCCCGAAGGGAAAGTCGCCGAGATCGCCGGCCACGCGATCGTCAAGGCGGGTGAATTCGCCGCCGCGCACGCTGCGGAACAGTCCGCCGAGCATGCAATCGCCTCCGGTGTCGAACATGCGGCGGAGCACACGCAAGAGGCGGTCGTCGCTGGAAAAAAATGGGCCGAGCGCACGTCGAATCAAAAGCTTGCCGAACAGCATCCGACGAATCCGAGCACGATTTGGGACCGGCCGCTCACCGCCGCCGAGCGCGGCCGCGCGTTCAAGAACGCCGACGATGCGACCGCGTTCATGGGACCAGCGACCGAGCGCGGTGGCGAGCTAAAAGACTGGCATCATAACGTCGAAAAGGTCCACGCCGACAAGTACGGTCACTTCCCGGCCGAGCAGGTCCACAACACCGAGAATGTTATGCCGGTGCCTCGTGCGGCGCATCGCGGCGAAGATGGAATATCGGCAGAATTTAACAGAACGGATCGCCGTCTCGGAGTAAGTCCCCGCGAAGACTTGCGGGGTAAACCTTGGGAAGAACACGTGGAGCGCGGAGAACTCGCTCTGCGAGATCGTGGTCTCGATCCCGACGCTTTGCGCGCCGAGACACGTGCTCGTTTTGCGCAAAGACTCGAGTTACACGATCGCCTCCACGGACTCGCGAAAGGCCACGAAACAACCACCGAAATTACGCTCGGCCGCGGGACGCTCGGCGTGGTCGTTCACGAAGGGCAACTTCAGAATAGCGACGCTCGTTCGCAAACCTCCGCAAGGTCTGACGGCGCGAACTCGTGGTCGCCCGATATGCCGTTCGAAGATTTTGCGAAACTGCAAGCACGGATTCGCGGTGGTTCCCAAACACGCGAGACGGCGCACGGACTATCGTACCGACGCGACGGCGTCGAGACAACGCTTCCGGCGGGTCGAAGACTCGAAGGCACGATCCAACCACGTCGACGGGGATCGCATCGTCCAGCACGTCGGCCGCGGTAACACGGTCACGTGGTCGCGCGAAGAACTCGGCGCGCATTTCAAGGACCAAAACGCTTTCGATGCTGCGATGCAGCCCGGCAACATGGTGAATATCGGCGTCAGCCGCAACGGCGCCGTCGACGCGCAGCAGCAAGTCCCCGGCCACGGTTGGGAGTCGCTCAGCCAGCAGCCGCTTTCGCAGTGGCAACAGTTCCAAGCACCCGATCTCGGGCACGGTCACGGCCGCTAAAGGCGAGTCTCACAACGGGTCGTTTTCGGGATGGCCCGTCGACGGACTGGCTCTTTTCAACGCGAGCCCGTCAGGTCGCGTAGCGCGGGCTTCGCATTGGCGCAAGCGAATATTGGGGAACCTGAACGTAGCGGAGGGAAGCTCACATGACCAAGGCCGAGAAGGCCGCGCTTGCGACCATGACGCCCGAGCAGCTGATCGAAGGCTTCGTGCGCGAATCGAAGCTCGTTCAATTGAGCCATGTTCGGCGTGCCAACATCGCGGTTGATGATGCAGAAGCGTACGCGAACGAGATTCGTCGTCGGGGAGGGCTACCGAGCCTCGCACCGCTCCTCGATTCCCCTGACCCGTTTATTGCATATAGTGTGGCGCGGCATCTTGCAAGGCTTGAGGAATTCCGCGAACGTGGCCTGGCTGTGCTCGATCGCATTGCGGACGGGCGCCTAGGCTTTGCATCAGGTCGCGCCCGGACCGCTCGAAACATGATCCGTTATGGCAACCCAAATGGCGATCCGGTCGAATATGAAAAAGAACTAGCGGCGATTCGCGCGCGCGAAAACGGTGTCTGATCCGCTGCCAACAAAGACCGTCAGAGCTCCGGACGGCTCGCTGATCCATTATCCGGACCTGCCCGGCGTCGGCGAACCGTACCGGCCGCCGGACCCGGCCGCGCATGAAGTTCGTGCCCAACAAAATGAGCAACCGCCGGACCTGAGGCCGACGCCTCCGGTTGCAAACGAATCCTGGCGCGAGCGGGTGATCAACGCGACGCGTACGGCCGTCGAACGAGCCGGTCTTTACGGCCACGCTGCGGCCAACGCGCTCGTTCTCGACGATTGGAAAGCGTTAACCGACGCCCATAGTTCGACGCTGCAGCGCATCGAAGGCGGCGCGGGCCTCGCGTCATGGGCGATTCCCGAGGGTAAAATCGCTGAGATCGCCGGCCACGCCATCGTCAAGGCGGGGGAACTCGCCGCCGCGCACGTTGCGGAGCACTCCACCGAGCATGCGATCGCCTCCGGTGTCGAGCATGCGGCGGAACACACGCAAGATGCGGCCGTCGCCGGAAGAAAATGGGCCGAGCGCACCCCGAATCAAAAGCTCGCCGAACAGCATCCGACGAATCCGAGCACGATTTGGAACCGGCCGCTCACGTCCGCCGAGCGGAGTGGTCACTTCAAGAACGCCGACGATGCCACGGCGTTTCACGGACCGGCGACTGAACGCGGCGGCGAGCTAAAAGACTGGCATCATAACGTCGAAAAAGTGCACGCCGACAAGTACGGTCAGTTCCCGGCCGAGCAAGTCCACAACACCGAGAATCTCATGCCGGTGCCTCGTGCGGCGCATCGCGGGGAAGATGGAATAACGGCGGAATTCAATACGAAGGATCCCGTGCTTGGTGTAAGTCCCCGCGAACAACTGCAGGGTAGACCTTGGGAAGAACACGTGCAGCGCGGAGAACTCGCTCTGCGAGATCGTGGTCTCGATCCCGATGCTTTGCGCGCCGAGACACGTGCTCGTTTTGCGCAAAGACTCGAGCTCCACGATCGCCTCCAGGGACTTTCCAAAGGCCACGAAGCAGCCCCGGAGATTTCGGTCGGCCGCGGCACGTTCGGCGTGGTCGTTCACGAAGGGCAACTTCAGAATAGCGACGCTCGTTCGCAAACCTTCGCAAGGTCTGACGGCGCGAACTCGTGGTCGCCCGATATGCCGTTCGAAGATTTTGCGAAACTGCAAGCACGGATTCGCGGTGGTTCCCAAACACGCGAGACGGCGCACGGACTATCGTACCGACGCGACGGCGTCGAGACAACGCTTCCGGCGGGTCGAAGACTCGAAGGCACGATCCAACACGTCGACGGGGATCGCATCGTCCTGCACATCGGTCGAGGTCAAACGGCTACCTGGTCTCGCGAGGAGCTCGGGAGTCATTTCAACGATCCCAAGGCCTTCGACGCGATGATGCAGCCCGGCAATTACGTCAACGTTGGCAGGGGCAATAACGGGATCGTCGATGCTCAGCAACGTTTTCCGGACCACTCATGGCAATCGCTCAATGGGCAGCCGACACCAAGTTTAGGCCACGGCCACGGCCGCTAGTCGAGTTCTCGAAACGACCCCTTTTGGGATGATCTACCGGCTCAATGGCGAAGCGGGTTTGCGTGTCCCGAAAGTCGGTCCCGAAACGTGAGGCCGGAATTCCGCTCGACGAGCTGCTCGCCGCGCATGTCGCCGGCGACGACGCCCGCCTTACGTCGCTTATGACCCGCTACGGCGGCGCAGTCGCCCCGGCGTCGACGCTGGTCGCCAAGCCCGCCGCGGCGCCGAAACGACCGAAAACGGCGGCAAAGAAAGCCCTAGGAGCGCGTTTGGCTCGGCTGGATGACTCCCCAGGTCGCCCCGATCGCCGAACTGCGCCTGGTCGGCTACGCGCGCGTCTCCACGGATGAACAGACGACCGCGCTGCGCGCCGCCGGCTGCGGCGCGATCCATGAAGATTCGGCTTCGGGCGCGTCGCGATCGCGCCTGGGTCTCGGCCGCGCGATCGCCGATCTCCGCGCCGGTGACACCCTGGTGGTGTGGCGGCTCGACCGGCTCGGCCGCTCGCTGCGAGACCTGCTTGATATTTCCGAAATGTTACGGGAGCGCGACGTCGCGTTGCGTTCGCTCACCGATCACATCGACACCGGCACCGCCGCGGGCCGCATGTTGTACGCCGTGCTCGGCGCGGTCGCGCAGTTCGAACGCGACGTCTTGCGCGAACGCACGGTTGCCGGGATGCGCGCCGCGAAGAACCGCGGCGAGCACATCGGCCGTCCGTCGGCCCTCTCGCCGACGCAGGTTCGGGAGGCGAAGAAAATGCTCGCGCGCGGCGAGAGCCCGAATCACGTCGCGCGCGTCTTGCGCGTCGGTCGCTCGACGCTGTATCGGGCGATCTCGTGAGCGACGAGCAGTGCTGCGAATTCTGCGTCGCTCGTTGCGGCCCGTTGCTCGAGGACGCCTTCTGCACCGCCGAACACGCCCAGGCGCACATCGACGAGGTGCTCGACGGCGCGGTGTTCGTCGTCAACGTGCCGCGTGAGCGCTTCAAAGCCGCCGCGCGCGTCGTGTACCTGTTTCTCAAAGAGCGCTTCTTCCAGGCCCTCAACGCCCGCGCCCAGATGCCGCCCGGACCGCGCAAAGACCGCCCAGTCCTCTTCCTGTGCGACGAATACCAGCAGATTTGCAGCGCCGGCGACGCCAACTTCTTCGACACCTCGCGCGCGCTGGGCGTCGTTGGGATCGTCGCCGCGCAGTCGCTCGAAGCCTACATCACCGCGATCGGCGACGAACACGCGGCGACCGCGCTGCTCGCCAATTTCACCAACGTCGTCGCCTTTCGTTCCACCGAACGCACGATGAACTACCTCGCCGGCAAACTCGGCGAGGTCGAGGTGTGGAGACGCTCGGTCTCGGCGGGGCAAACGCGGGCCGGACTCTTCGGCAACCTCACGACCAACGACGGCCGCTCGCTCGCCGAAGAACGGCGCCGGCTGCTCGATCCGCAAATCTTCCGCGTGCTGCGGCCCGACCACGCCGTCGCCCTGCTGACCGTCGACGGCGCCGCCTTCGACGACGTCGTGCGCGTTCCGCAGATCACCAGCGACGATCTGGCATGACGTGTAGCGCGTGCGGCTGGCCTGGGATCCGCAAGCTGAGCCTCGTCCACGACATGGGGACCTCCAGCCTCGCGTTCGATACGACCGGGACCGTCGGCGGCCTGGCCGGCGGCCACGCGTTCGTCGGGCGGCACCCGCACAGCCAAAACACGCGCCTCTCGCAAGAACGGCCGCAAGGGCGGGCGGCCTCGGAAAACGATCCGCGCGGCGTATTTATGACACGCGCGGGTTCGAATTTGAAATGTCGATGCAAAGGGCGGGCTGTAAGCGCGCTCGCTGTTCGTCGATTCCGGGCCCTAGGAGGCACCTGAAGTCGGCAGATGGCTCTACCCTCGTCCGGAGGTTGAAACGACGCTCCTGGGCGACGGAGGGCCCCGTTCCGCGCGGGAGACGCGCGGTGAGGCCGGACTCCGATGCGATCACCCCTGGGGGGTCCCGATCGCATCTCCGCTCGGCCTTTGGAGGGCTGCGCCGGAGGGGTGTTGAGCCGGGACCGTCTTCTCGTCGCGCGGAGGCATCGGTCGTCGGTTGCTGCGCCGTCTGGGGGTCTCGCCGTTCACCGTCGGGCGTAGCCCTAGCGCCCGGTGCAAGGGCAGAGTCGCGCGGAGCGCGATCGGAGCCGAAGCGGAGACCCTTGCGCCGGGTGCTACCGTCACGGGACGGTGAACGGCGAGGGTCTTTGCGGCGGTCGAGGCCGGAGCGTGATTTCAACTGCCCGAGGCGCAGCCTCGGGCTACCGATTCGTGGTTTCGTGCGCATGCGCACGCACGTAACGTGGATTTAAGACTAGGATTTACGTTAAATGATTTGCCGACGGCAAATAGGCCCGCAACGCCATATGAAATAAGGCTTTTCGTCTACTTTGGCCGCGAGTGTCATCCCGAAGCCTGTGCGAGTGTCATCCCGAAGCATGCGCGAGTGTCATCCCGAAGGGGCGCGAGTCTCATCCCGAAGACGCGTGCGAGAGCGCGAGTGTCATCCCGAAGGGGCGCGAGTCTCATCCCGAAGACGACCCATCGTCTGGAAGGCGCGAGTGTTATCCCGAAGGAGACGCTCAAAACGCGAGTGTCATCCCGAAGCTCGCTTCGCCTCTATCGCCCGCTGTTGACTAGGGCTCGGAATCTTGTCGATCAAGATCAACTCGACTCCACGACCGCCAGGCTGAAACTCGAAACGTCGAATCCATCCTCGCACAACAAAATTATCGAGCGTACTCTTGAGATCTCGCTTAAAGTCGCGTAGGCGTTCGTAATGCGCGCCTAGACGCTGCATCAGCGTGTCGACCCGCATCGGAGGCCATTCAGCATGAGATGCAAGCAGCGCGTGGAGGGCCTTAGCAAGCTGATCCTGCCCAAGCGCCCGCCGCTGCTCGATATCGAGGTGCGTAATGTCCTCGAAAAGCGGGCGGAGTAAAGGGTTTGTGATGCAGACGCCTTCGCCCGTTGCGTTATCAATCGCGAACCCAGCGAAAAACGCGCCCGCGACGCCTTGAAGCGTGCCAGAGGCGAACGCAAAGGTAGTTTGGGCAAGTTGACGCAACCGCGCTTTTAAGGAGTCGTAGTCGTTCTTTCCGCCCCGGCTCTTGTGACCTAGGCGCTTCATGAGCGTGTGTAGTTGGAATCGAACCTCGTCGCCCGGCTTCGACCCCCCGGCTGCATGCATGATCTCGAGCCAAATATCGAGGTCGTGTTGGTCAAGTCGCCACCCGGTGATCGCGATCTCAAGACCTCGCGGTGCGGCAACCGGCATATCGGTCACACGCGCTCGCTTACCTCGCCTTATGACACCGAAGACCGAAGAGCGAACAACGACGTTAGGCGCCGCGCGCCGGTCGTCTGGCAGTTCGGGAAATACGTGACGAACGCAAGTGAAGCACGATGAACGACGCCTTCCGGACCTCGGCGGCGACGAATGAGATCGTCGACCAAAAGCTCTCGGCTGCGCTCGACGAACATAGCCTCGCGACGATCTTCGTCGAGGCGCGAACCGCGAACGCGTTCGTCGACCGTCCCGTGCCGCACACGCTGCTCGATCGCGCGCTCAATCTCGCGCTGCTCGGTCCGACGAGTGCGAACTGTCTGCCGCTCCGCCTGATATTCGTGGAGTCGCCCGAGGCGAAGGCCAAGCTCGAGCCCGCGCTGAGCGATCGCAACCGCGACAAAACGATGGCGGCGCCCATTACGGCTATCGTCGCCACCGACCTGCGATTCTACGAGCACTTCCCCCGGTTGTTTCCGGAGCGCGCGGAGATGTTCGGTGGCATGTTCCGCGCCATGCCCGAGTCCGCGCGACGCGCCACCGCGTGGGATAACGCGCTTCTTCAGATGGCGTATTTTATTATCGCGCTCCGATCGATCGGTCTTGACGCCGGTCCGATGGCCGGCTTCGAGCGCGGCGTCGTCGACGACGCGTTCTTCTCCGACGGACGTTTTGCTTCGCAGTACCTCATCAACATCGGTTTCGGCGATTACACGCACGCGCCGCCGAGACTGCCGCGCTTCGACGTCGACGATATCGCCTCGTACGCGTGAGATCCACCGACGGGCGACGCTCGTCGATGCGTCGTCGGCACCGTATGATTCGCGCTTCGAGTCGCGCGCGTGAGCCGTTCGGCCTCTCCCTCGAACCCGTTCAGCACATGTTGCAGTAGGAAGCCCTCATGAAGTACTCCGTCATCGGTTCCGGCGAGATCGGAACCGCTGTCGCTCGTGCCTTTGCTCGAAAGCATGTCGACGTCGTGATCGCGAACAGTCGCGGCCCCCAGACGATCGCGTCGTTAGCTCAACAGCTCGGTCCAAATGTCGTCCCGCGCTCACTCGCGGACGCCTGCGAGGCGGAGATGGTCTTTCTCGCCGTTCCCTTCTCTGCTCACAAGACCGTCGCCGGTCAGCTCGACGATTGGAAGGGCAAGCTCATCGTCGACGTCACCAACGCGTTCCATGCCGCTCCGGACGAACTCGGCGGTCGTCTTTCGTCCGAGGTCGTCGCCGAAGCGTTCGTCGGCGCGCGCTTGGTCAAGGCGTTCAATCACCTTCCTGCGGCCCAGCTCGGTTCGAATTCAGCACCGGCGCAGCAGGTCGTCTTCGTGTCGAGCAACGACGCCGACGCCAGCGCTACGGTTGCGGCCGTGGCGACTGAGCTCGGCTTCGCTCCGGTCGAGCTCGGACGACTCGACGCGGGCGGCGTTCCGCTTCACGTCCGCGGCGGAGAGCCGGGCGGCCTGCTTTTCCAGAATCTGAGCAAACAGCCCGACGCCGATAACGAGGGCGTGAGCTGAGCGTCATGGCGAGGCGAAACACGAGAGGATGAAGCCCGACCGCGTTGCCGATCCTGTCCGGCACCTGATGGGCAAGGGGAACGCGTCATATCGAACGCCGCGTACGGCGAGCTACTCCCGTTACCCGAGATCATGCCGGACATCCAGAATGTTTCGTACGCCGTCGTGACGACGGCCATACCATCGAACGCATGACGACGATCGAGTCTCGGAAGACGACGCGATGAACATTCAGCTTCACGGCTGGAAGGCCATCGTAACCGGCTCTACGGCCGGTATCGGCCGCGCGATTGCACCTAGTGCTCACTTTCGTAGTTCCGCGTAGGAATGAGTTGGTTTAGCATTATGAACGGTTGCTTTGCGCCACTCAAAGGATGCGGCGTCGACGTTGTAGATCTTGACGAAACGATAGATGGCGTCTCGCACTTGGTCAGGCGAAGTGAAGCTTACGCCTTTCAACGCTCTGCGACTTAGGGCATCTCTGATTTACTCTTAATTTATGATACACTTATAAACGATGAGAGACAAGTACATCTCCTTCGGTTCCGCTGACTTCAAGCGTCATGCGAAGATAACACGGCGTGCGGCGTTCCTTAGCGAGATGGAACGCATCGTCCCTTGGGAGGGATTGAAAGCAATCATTGAGCCGCACTATCCCAAAGGTGACGTGGGCCGGCGCCCGATTCGACTGGATCTCATGATCCGAATTCACTTGCTCCAGCAATGGTACGATCTGAGCGATCCCGGCGTGGAAGAGGCACTGTACGACGTCGTGTCCATGCAGCGGTTTGCCGGGATCGATCTCGGAACCGCTCCGGCACCCGACGAGACGACGATTTGCAAGTTTCGCCATTTGCTCGAAAAGCACGACCTCGGCAAGCGGATGTTTGAAGAGATAAACGCGCACCTGGAGCGCAATGGCGTGAAGATCGGCACGGGAACCATTGTTGATGCCACGATACTCAACGCGCCGAGCTCGACGAAAAACTAGAAGAAGGAACGCGATCCGGAAATGCACTCGACGTGTAAGGGCAACCAATGGTATTTCGGCATGAAAGCGCACATTGGCGTGGACAGTACGAGCAAAATCGTGCACACGCTGGAGACGACAGCGGCGAACGTTCACGACAGCAAGATGTTCGCGCAGCTTCTTCACGGGAACGAAACGCGGGTCTGGGGTGATGCGGCTTACACCGGCCACACGGAGGCGATGCGAGCGAAGGCTCCCTGTGCACAGGACTTCACGAGCAAGCGAGGATATCGGAATCGCTCGCTCTCCGAAGCCGAGATGGCAGCAAACAAACACAAGTCATCGACTCGATCGCGGGTTGAGCACGTCTTTGGGATCCTCAAAGGGATGTTCGGCTTTCGCAAAGTCCGGTATCGAGGTCTCGCGAAGTACACGAACCGTCTTTACGTTTGCTTCGGACTCGTAACCCTGTTCGTTCAAAAGAAGCGAATGTTACGGGTCTCGACGCTTTAGCATGCCCAAACGCGATGAAATGACGGCGAAAGCCATAGAATCGCACAAAACTGTACGTCGATAGCCGCTAAAGTTGCCCACATCCGGCGGTCGATCCGCTTAATCACTAATTAGCTGCGCAGATCAGACTTGCCCTAGAAAACAAAGCGCGATCGGGAGATCCGGGGCGGGTTTCGCACCATAGGTGGCGAGGCGTGTTCATCGTAGCGGATGGGCCCGGACCTGTCCACCCTAGCCGCCGCAATGCCTTCGCTCCTGGTCGGCAAGCGCGGTTGGAAAGACTCCGACGGCCGCGCTTTCGCCAGCCGCTGGTCAGGTTCAATCTGCCCTCGAGCGGTTCGCCCGGACTCTCCCTTTCCGGGTTCATGCAGCCGATGATTTCCGCCGCGGTGCCTACCGCGAGCGGCGTGAGGTCGCGCGCTCGATGGCCGAGATCGCGCCGGATCCGCCGGGCTGACTGACGGCGCTGCGCTTCGACATCGACACAGAGAACGGCGGCGCGGCCTGGATCGAGGCGGAGCTGCCGGCGCCGAATCTCGTCGTCATCAACCCGCGCAACGGTCACGCGCACCTGGTCTACCTGCTCGGCGCTTGGGTGCAGACGGACTTTGGCGATTCCCGTCGCCTCAAGGTCGTGCGCTACGCGGCCGCGATCGAGCGTGCGTACACCGCGGCGCCTGGCGCCGACTCGGCCTACCCGGGCCGTTTCCAGCACAATCCCCTCTCCGACGCGTACGTCACGAAGATCGGGCGCGACGCCCCGTATTCGCTCGACGAGCTCGCACGCTACGTTGACCGTTCGCCGGTCGGCCACTCAGCGGTACATACTGTCTCGCAGGCGCATGGCGGCGCTTTCCGGCGTGACGTCGCGTTGCGGCATTCCGAGCAACTCGAAGCCGACCATGTATTTCCGGATGCTCGCCGAGCGTAGCAGCGGCGGAAAATAGTGCGCGTGGACGTGCAGCTCCGATTCGGCGGAGTCCGCCGGTGCGTCGCCCGGCTGCTGATGGAAGCCCATCGAGTATGGAAACGGCGCGTCGAAGACGCGGTCGTAGGCGCGCGCGAGCATTCCCATGGCCTCCGCGAGCGCGTCGCGTTCCTTGGGCGCGAGCGCGTCGAGCGTGCCCGCGTGACCGCGCGGCACGACGAGCGCCTCGAACGGCCACACCGCCCAGAACGGGACGAGCACGACGGCCGCGTCGTTACGATAGACGATGCGCTCGCCGCGCTGCAGCTCGCGCAGGACGTACGCGCAGAGCACGCACGCGTCGCGCTCGGCGCGATAGGCGCGGGCGCCCGCGAGTTCGCGCGCGAGCTCGTTCGGGACCGTCTCCGTCGCCCAGATCTGCGCGTGCGGATGCGGATTGCTCGCACCCATCGCCGCCCCGCGATTCTCGAAGACGGTGACGGCCTCGATTCCCGGCTCCGCGCGCAGCGTCGCCGATTCCGCCGCCCACGCATCGACGACGGCGCGCGCCGCGGTCGCATCGAGCGACGCGAACGACGCGTCGTGGCGCGGAGTGAAGCACACGACCCGGCAGCGGCCGCGCTCGGCGCGCGCGACGAGCAGTCCGTCCGCGTCGTCGATGCCGGCCTCGGGCGTCTCCGCGACGAGCGCCGGGTAATCGTTATCGAAGGCGTACGTCTGAGTGTACGCAGGGTTCGTCGCGCCGCCGGCGCGCGCGTTCCCGGGGCAGAGATAGCACGCGGGATCATAAGCTAGCGAAGCTTCCCGCGTCGGCGCGGTCGTCTCGCCCTGCCACGGCCGTTTCGTGCGCCGCGGCGAGACGAGCACCCATTCACCGGTGAGGGCGTTCCGGCGACGGTGCGGCCGGTCGCGCCAGGCGTCGCGCTCGGTCACGCGTCCTCCGGTCCGGCTCCCGCCGCGCCGACGCCGACATAGATCGCGGGCTCGATGCCCGTCGCCATGCGGTAGCCGCGCCGCACGTGCCGGACGAACGCTTCCACGCTCGCGGCGGCCACGAGGTTGACGGTGCAGCCGCCGAAGCCGCCGCCCGTGAGCCGCGCGCCGTAGCAGTCGCCGCCGAAATCGCGCGCCGTCGCGACCATCGCCTCGATTTCGGGAGCGCTGATCTCGAAATCGTCGCGCATGCTCGCGTGCGACTCGTTCATGGCGCGGCCGAAGGCGGCGACGTCGCCCGCCGCCAGACGATCGGCCGCGGCCGTCGTGCGCGCGTTCTCGGTGACGACGTGGCGGCAGCGGCGGAAGACGACGTCGCTGATCGCGCCGCGCGCGGCTTCGAGCTGCGCGAGCGTCACGTCGCGTAACGCCCGAACGCTCGGATCGAACGCACGCAGGACCGCGACGCCCGCGTCGCACTCCGCACGCCGGTCGTTATAGCCGCCCGTCGCATGCTCGTGCTTGACGCCCGTGTCGCAGGCGACGAAGACGGCGTCCGCCGGCAGCGGGACGCCCGTGGCGACGAGCGAGCGCGTGTCGAGCAGCAGCGCCTCGCCCGCACGGGCGTTCGCGCTCGCGAACGGGTCCATCACGCCGACGTTCGCGCCGACGTGCGCGTTCTCGGCGCGCTGCGCGGCGAGCGCGAGCGCGACCCGATCGATGGGGAGCCCGGCGCAATCGAGGAGCGCGAAGCCGCACGCGACGGCGACCGATGCGGACGAGCTCAGGCCCGCACCGACCGGGACGTCGCTGCGAATCATGAGATCGGTGCCCCGCAGCACGGCGCCGTCGCGCGTGAGCTCGATCGCAATCCCGCGCACGAGATCGCTCCAGCGGCCCATCGGGCCCGGCTCGAGCGCGGCGAGATCGAAGACGTGCCGCTCCGGAAATTCCCTCGACGAGACGCCGAGTTGCAGATCCTCGCGCGGCGCCGCCGTCACGTGCGTCGCCCGCGCGATCGCGGACGGCAGCACGAAACCGTCGTTATAATCGGTGTGCTCGCCGATGAGGTTGACGCGGCCGGGCGCGCGATACGAACGAGGCCCGTCCGCGTTCATCGCAGCGACGGTCGAGCCGGGATTACTTTACCGCCCCAAGCGAGAGCCCGCGGACGAGCGCCCGCTGCGCGCTCCAGCCGGCGATGAGGACGGGTAACACGGCGAGCGTCGACGCCGCCGACATCCGCGCCCAGAAGAGCCCCTCGCTCGTCATGAAGCCGGCGATGTAGACGGGCAGCGTGCTCGTGTGCGGCCCCGAGAGGTTCACGATAATGAAGAACTCGTTCCACGCGAAGATCAGGGAGAGCAGCGCCGTTGCCGCGAGTCCGGGCGTGGCGAGCGGCAACGCGACGGTCCAGAGCGTGCGCCAGAGCCCGGCGCCGTCGATGCGAGCCGCCTCGACGAGCGCGAGCGGAATCTCCGAGAAGAACGACCGCATCATGTAGATGACGAGCGGCAGATTGAACGCCGCGTATTCCAGAATCATTCCGAGATACGTATCGAAGAGCCCGATCTTCTTGAAGACGATGATCAGCGGCACGATGACGCCGACGACCGGCATCATCTTCGTCGAGAGCACCCAGGAGAGCGTGCCCGCCGTGCCCTTCGTCGGGAACATGCCGAGGATGTACGCCGCCGGCACCCCGAGCAGAAACGCGAGCGCCGTCGAGCCGACCGCGATGATGACCGAGTGCTTGAAGAAGTCGAGATAGCCGGCGCTCCCGAGGGCGTTGCGGAAGTTCTCGAGCGTCGGCGTGAAGACGAAGAGCGGCGGGTTCGCGATCGCCGTCGACTCCGTCTTGAGTGCCGCCATGAGCGTCCAGAAGATCGGGAAGAACATCGCGAGCACGACGATCCACGTCAGGATCGTAAGCACGGGATTGGGTTTGACGTTCTCTTCCATTACGCGGCGACTCCGGTGCGGAACGAGCGCAGCATCAGCCGAATCAGCAGCGTCGCGATGATCGAGGCGATCACGACGGCGCACACGCCTTCGGCCGATGCGAGCCCGACGTCATTGGATTCCGAGATCGTCTGGAAGACGTAATACGGCAGCGTCGTGGTCGCGGACCCCGGGCCGCCCTGCGTCGCGACGTAGATCTCGCCGAAGAGCTGCAGCACGTAGATCGTCGCGAGCAGCGTCGCGAGCTCGACGTACGTGCGCACGAGCGGCAACGTGATGTAGCGGAACTCGCTCCACGACGTCACGCCGTCGAGGTGCGCCGCCTCGCGCACGTCGTCGGGCACCGACTGCAGCCCCGCGAGGATGATCAGCATCATGAACGGCGTCCACTGCCAGACGGCGATCGCGATGATGCCGAATTTCGGATCGGAGCTGAAGACGTCCGTCCGCGGCAAGCCGAGGTGCACGACGATCCACGTGATGAAGCCGAACACGGGATTGAGCAGCAGGTTCTTCCAGACGACCGCGTTGACGGTCGGCATGATGAAGAACGGCGCGATCGCGAGCGAGCGCGCGAGGCTACGGCCCGGGAAGCTGCGATTGAGCAGCAGCGCGAGCGCGCCGCCGATCACGAGCGAGCCGAAGATGATGCCGACCGTGATGATTACGAGATTGAGCACGGACGCGCGAAAGATCGGGTCATGCGCGATCGTATATGCGAAGTTGGCGAAACCGACGAAGCGCACGCCGAGCTCGGGCGAGGTCAGCACCCATGCGTGGAAGCTGTACCAGAGCGTGAGCACGAACGGCGCTTGCGTCAATATCACGAGATACACGATCGCAGGCGCGATGAAGAGCAGCCTCGTCGATCGTGCGAGGGTCATTTGATGTAGCCGGCCTGCGTCATGATACGCGTGACCTGCTGCTGCGAGAGCTGCAGCTGCTGATCCAGCGACGACGTTCCGGCGATCGCGCCCGAGATGTTCTGCGTCGTCTGCGTCCCGATCTGCTGGAACTGCGGGATGCCGACGAACTGCACGCCCGTGTAGGGCACCGGGTGCAGGGTCGCGTGCGTCGGATCGGCCGACTTCATCGACGAGAGCACGATGTCGGCGAACGGCGCGGCCTTTTTGTAGTCCGCGTTGGTGTACGTCGACTCGCGCGTGCCCGGCGGGACGTTGCCCCAGCCCTCGCGCGACGCGATCAGCGCGATGTACTTCTTGCTCGTCGCCCACGTCAGGAACTTGAACGCCTCGGGCTGGTGCTTGGACGACGACTCGATCGCGAGGGTCCACACCCACAGCCAATGCGAGCCGAGCGGCGTGACCTGCGTCGGCGAGTACGCGTAGCCGACGTCCTTGGCGACCTTACTCGACTTGGGGTCGCTGACCTGACCCGCAGCCGACGTTGCGTCGACCCACATCGCGACCTTGCCCTGCGCGAAGTCGGTCTCGCACTCCGTGAAGCCGGCCGACGTGGCGCCCGGCTCGCCGTACTTCTTGATGAGGTTGACGTAGAACGCGATCGCCGTCTTCGTCGGCGGCGTCGTGAGCTGCGGCTGCCACTGCATGTTGAACCACGAGCCGCCGTACGTGTTGATGACGGTCGTGAGCGGCGCGCCCATCTCGCCCCAGCCGGGCAGGCCGCGCAAGCAGATGCCGTACTGATTCTTGCTCGGGTTGTTGAGCTTCTGCGCGAAGCCTTGGACCTGACCCCACGTCGGATGCAGCGGCATCGTCAGCCCGGCGGCCTTGAACTCGGCCTTATTATAGAACAGCATCGAGCTCTCGCCGTAGAACGGGAGCGCGTAGAGCTCGTTCTTGTACGAGATCGCCTTCTTGACGTTGCCGATGATGTCGTCGACGTCGTACGTCGACTTCGCCGACGCATCCATTTTGTCGAACATCGGCGCGAGGCCGACGATCCACTTGTTCTGCGCCCAGATCGGCACTTCGTACGTGCCGACGGTCGCGAGGTCGAACTGGCCCCCGCCGGTGGCCACGTCGGCCGTCACCTTCTGGCGCAGCGTATTCTCGGGGAGCGTCTCGAAGTTGACCTTGATCCCGGTCTCTTTCGTGAACTCGCCGACCGCTTTCTGCATGTCGGTCATCTGCGGATTGTTGACCGAGGCGACCGTCAGCGTGACGTCGCTGCTCCCGGAGCCGGCGGCGGCGGTCATCGCGGTGCCCGCGGCATCCGCCGATGCCGCGGGCGAGGCGCTCGAGGACGAGCCCGACCCTGAACCACCCGAACAAGCAGTCGCGAGTAACGTCGCGGCGAGTACGGCGCCTGCCGCGCGAATTGCGTAGAATCTCAATTGTCCCTCGTATCGCGGAATGCCATCGCTCGCCGCGGCCAGCGGCAAGAACGCATGATGGAACTTTGTTCCGGCGAGACTTCGAGGCTCTCCTGTGCCGCGCTCCGGCCAAGGCAACTGCTACCAGAGCGTGAAGCCGCCGTCGACCAGGAGCGTCGTCCCCGTCGCGAACGACGACGCGTCGGAGGCGAGGTAAACGACGGGGCCGCGCAGATCGCGCGGATCGCCCATCCGGCCCATCGGCGTGTCCCGCTCCCACATCGCCCGATAGTCCGGGTGCGCCTCGAAGAAGACCTCGGTGAGCTTCGTGAGCATGTAGCCGGGAGCGAGCGCGTTGACGCGCACGCCGCGTGGCGCCCACTCGGCCGCCATGCTGCGCGCCAGCTGGATGACGGCGGCCTTCGAGGCGTTGTACGCCGCCTGCGGCTGCGGCCGATTGACGATGAGGCCCGACATCGAGGCGACGAGGACGATGCTGCCCGTGCCGCGCGCGAGCATCCGTCGCCCGGCGTCGCGCGCGCCGTAGAAGACACCGTCGAGATTAACGCCCATGACCCGGCGCCAGCCGTCGTCCGTGAGCTCCTCGGCGGGGACGTGCTCGACGATCCCGGCGTTGGCGACGAAGACGTCGATCGGCCCGAGCTCGCGCTCGACGGCATCGAGCGCCGCCCGCGTCGCCGCGGAATCGGTCACGTCGAGCGCGCCGCCGTAGCCCTTGACGCCGCGGCGCGCGGCGATCTCGCCGGCAACTGCCTTCGCGTCGTCGGCGAGCAGATCGAGCGCCGCCACGTGCGCGCCCGCCGCCGCGAGCGCGTCCAGCATCTCGGCGCCGAGGCCCCGAGCACCGCCGGTGACGACGGCGACCCGGCCGGTGAGCGAAAATTCGTCGAGCATGACCGAGCGTATCCGCTCAGAGCGCGCCGCGCTCCTTGATCGCGAGGTACGCGTCGAGCACTCCGACCGTGAGCGCGTCCGCCGCCACGTCGACGACGCCGACCCCGCGCGCGCGCAACTCGGCGAGCGCACGCTCCCGTTCGGTCGCGAGCGTCATCGCGATGGCCGTCCGGTAGGCGGCGGCGGGGGTGGTCGGGACGGCGGCGAGCTCGCGATCGCCGGCGGCGTCGTTCGTTACGACGCAGAGCACGAGGTGCCGCACGGCGAGGGTCGCGATGCCCGCGAGCAGCGCCGCCGAGGCGACGGGATCCACGACGTCGGTGAAGAGCACGACGAGGCTGCGCCGGCCGTGACGGCGCCGCACGTCCGCCGCGAGCGTTTCGTAATCGGGCTCCTCGAACCGCGCGCGCAGGTCGACGCTCGCGCGCACGATCGCCTCGAGCGCGGCGCGGCCGCGCCGCGGCGCGAGCGTCAGCAGCGGCCTCGCCGCGAAGGCCTCGAAGCCGACGGCGTCGCCCGCCTCTTCGGCGAGCCGCGCGAGCGCGAGCGCCGTCTCGAGCGCGCGGTCGAGCTTGCGGCGCACGCCGACGCGCGGCGTCATCAGCCGCCCGCAGTCCAGGACGAGGATGATGCGCTGACCGCGCTCCACTTCGCGCTCGACGACGGTGAGCGTCCCGCGCCGGGCCGTCGCCTTCCAGTCGATCGCGCCGAACGCGTCGCCGTCGGCGTACTCGCGCAGGCTCGCGAACTCGGTACCGACGCCGCGGTCGCGCAGCCGTCGCAGCCCGAGCCCGAGGCGTGTCCGGCGCGACGAGAGCGCCTCGCCCGCGCCGCCGGAGAGATCGGGATAGACGCGCGCGGTCTCCGCGGCGCCGATCCGGAAACGCCGCCGGACCAGGCCGAGCGAGGACTCGACCCAGCCGTAGACGTCGCCGAAGACGAACGTCCCGCGCTCCTGCGGCACGAGGACGGCGGTCGCGACGGCGCGCTCGCCCGGCGCCACGCGCGCGCGACAGCCCGCGGCCGGGAAGCGGATCGTCGCGACCGGCGTCTCGAAGAGCGCGACCCGCGCGCCCAGCGGCGAGCGGTTCTCCAGGACGTACGTCGCGAGCGCCTCGCGGCCGAGCGCCAGGCGCGGCAGCAGCTCGCGCCCGGCGCGCAGCGTTCGAACGCCAGGCCCGACGGCCGCATCCGCGAGGATCGCGCCGCCGAGCACCGCGCCGAACACCGCCGCGACCCAGATCAGCGCGTGCGCGAGGCTCCCGCATGCGAGCACGGCCGCGATGCCGAGGGTGAGCGCAATCGCGCGCGGCGCGGGCCAGATCGCGGGCGCGACGGCGCGCGGCGGCCCCGGCGTCACCGCGGCGCGGCGACGGCTCGGGCGGAGCGGTCGCCGAGCCCGAGATCGCTCGGCACGGCGACGGTCGCGAGGATCCGGTCGAGGACGCGTTCGGCCGTCTCGCCCTCGATCTCGCTCTCGGGCCGCACGAGCAGCCGGTGCGCGAGCACGAGCGGCGCGACCGCCTTCACGTCGTCGGGCGTCGCGAACTCGCGGCCGTCGATCGCGGCTGCGGCCTGGGTCGCCGCGACGAGCGCGAGGGCGGCGCGCGGACTCGCGCCGAGCGCGAGGTCGCGGTCGGCACGCGTGCGCTCGACGATCGCGTGAAGGTAGCGCACGACCGGCCGCGAGACGAAGATCGCCCGTACCTCGGCGCGCGCCGCGAGCACGTCCTCGGTGGACGCCACGGGCGCGAGGCCCGCTTCGAGCGTGCGCAGCGGCTCGTTGCCGAGCGCGCGCGCCTCCAGGAGTCCGAGCTCGCTCGCCGCGTCGGGATACGCCGTTCGCGCGCGGACGAAGAAGCGGTCCAGCTGTGCTTCCGGGAGCGGATACGTGCCCTCGAACGCGAGCGGATTCTGCGTCGCGCAGACGATGAAGAGCGCTGGGAGCGCGTGGGTCTCGCCGTCGATCGTCACCTGACGCTCGGCCATCGCCTCGAGCAGCGCCGCCTGCGTCTTGGGCGGCGTGCGGTTGATCTCGTCGGCGAGCAGCACGCTCGTGAAGACCGGCCCGCGGCGCAGCGAGAACGTCGCCGAGCGTGGGTCGAAGACCGTCGTGCCGACGACGTCAGCGGGCATCGTGTCGGGCGTGAACTGCACGCGCCGGAACGGCACGCCGAGTAGCGCCCCGAACGCGCGCACGACGAGCGTCTTTGCCGTGCCCGGGACGCCCTCGACGAGCACGTGACCGTCGCCGAGGAGCCCGAGCAGGACGGCGAAGACGGCTTCGTCGTTCCCGACGACGAGGTCGCCGAGCCCGTCGCGAAGCCGGCGGGCGAGATCAGGGGCGGCCATCTCGGGCATCCTTCCAGAGGCGATGGGCGAGCGCGACCCCGCGTACGAAGGCGGCATCGTCGAGCGTGGGACGCCGCGCTAGCCCCTCGAGGGCGCGGTAGTCCTCGGCGTCGCTCGCGGGCAGTCGTTCGGCGAGCGAAGCTCCGGGACCATCGGCGTCCACGGGGCCGAGTCCCCGAGACCGCCGTAGGCGGCCCTCGATCGCGGCGAGCGCCTCAACGAGCGCCGTCGGGGCGGCGCCAGCGCGGGCGTAGAGGCCGGCGAGCGCGCGCGCGAATTCGCCGGAATCGCGATCGTCGCGCACGTCCGGGATGAGCGGCGGCCCGAGCCGCAGCGCCTCCGCGACGCCGAGCACGACGAGCGCGACCGCCGCGAGCGCGAGCCCGCCGTCGAGCGGCGCGGGGAACGCCTGCCACCACGACTCGGCCGCGAGGCTGCCGTGGATCGCGTCGTCGAAGGCGACCGCGCCCGAGCGGTCAGGCGCTCCGGCGAGGGCGACCGCGAATCGCGCGCGATCGGCCGTCGCGATCGCGCCGTTCGTGAAGAGCGCCGGATCGATCTCGGCCGTCACCCGGCCGCGACCGAACCGGTAGGTCAGCGCGAGCGCTCCGGCGCGATCCGCGAGGAGCAGCGTCGTCCCGCGCACGAGCGCGTATCGGCGGCCCCGCGGCGCGTCGACCGCTGCGACCCCCGCCGCCGCGAACACGGGCGCAACGAACGGCCGCCGCTCGCCGGCGGCCACCGTCTTGGGCAGGCCGAGCAGGTGCGAGCGCGCGGCCGCGTCGTCGGAGCCGAGATACAGCAGCCGTCCGCCGCCGCGCACCCAGGCCTCGAGCGCCGCGACGTCGCCGCGCGTTGGCGCAGCGGCCGCCGGATCGCCCGGGACGGGCTCCGCGTACACGAGGGTCCGCGGGTCGTCACCATCGTCGCCCAGGAGCGTGAGGTGACGATCGAATGCCGACACGGTCGCACCTCGGCGGCGCAGTAGATCCGCGAACGCTCGGAAGCCGCCCGGCTCGTAGTCGCCGCTCGCGTACGAGTCGGGCGGCGGCGGCCGCAGCGCCGCCTTGCGGCGATCGGCCAGCGACCCGAGCGCGACGAGGATCGCGAGCCCCGCCAGGAGCGCGAGCACCTCGCGGCGCCGCACGACGCGCAGGGCGGCGAGGACGCGGGCGCGCGTCACGTGCCGAGCCGCGGGTCGAGCCGTGCGAGCGCCGTGCGCGCCGCCGCGACGTCGTTCCCGTCCGGCGGGACCGGCCCGTACGCCGAGCGCACGAAGCCGCCCGCGAGCTCGTCGAAGGGCTCCGCGAGCGGGGGCGCCTTCGCGCGCACCGCGCTCCGATACTCACCAGGCGTCCGCGCCGCATCGAAGCCGACCACGCCCGCCTCGTCGAGCGCGCACCGGCCGGCCCCCCAGTACGCGGCGATCGCGGCGGCCCGGTCGCCGCGCGCATCGGCGGTCCGGGCGTTCGCGAGCCACGCCCGTGACGAGCGCGTGCTCTCGAGCGCGCTTGCCGCCGGCCCGGCGGCCGCGGCATCGGCGGCCCGGCCGCGGCGATGCGCGAGGATCGCGATGCCGACGCGAAGCGCCACGAAAACAAGCGCGACGGCCGCAATGCCGAGGACGACGAAGGCGACGGCTTCACCGTGGTCGCCGAGGTGGAGCGGCGAGATCCGTTCGAGCGGCCGGAAGAGCGGCGCGAGGACATGGTCGACGAACCACCCCCAGAGCTGCTGCCAGACCGGCGGCGCCGGCGGCGCGACGTGCGGTGCGGCGACGGGCCGGACGAAGCGCGGGTCGGCGAGGATCGCTCGAACCTGCTTGGCGGGGTCGCCGCCGGCCATCGCGGCTATGCTTGCGCCGCCGCCGCCGCCGCCGCCGCTGCCCGCGCCGCCAGCCGCAGGTCGAGGCCCTCGTCACGCATGCGCAGATCGAGGTAGAAGATCGCGATGAAGACGCTCGAGAAGACCGCGAGGACGACGTTGCCGATGACGCGGGCGATCTCGCCGAGCAGGACGCTGTGCGCGAGCCCGACGATCGCGGCTTCCACCGCGAACGTCACGACGGTCGCGCCGAAGGCGATCGCCGCATACGCAGCACCGAACACGAGCGCTCGGCGCAGCGCCGTGCGCGCGAAGACGCGCCGCAGCCCCGAGGTGAAGGCGGCCGGGACCGAAACGCGCTCGATCAGCCGCGTGCAGAACGAGAGCTCGTAGGCGAGCAGCAGCAGGACGACGGCAATCACGTAGAGCGCGACGAGCGTGAGCCCGAGGACGACGCCCACGCCGATGCCGAGCGGATGCGAGACGGCGTAGGCGCCCGCCACCGCGAAGATCGCGACGAGCACGACGATGAAGATCGCGACGACCGCGGCCGATGCCGCGAGCAGATACAGGATCTGGACGCCGAGCAGGGGGAGCCATTGCCGTAGCGCCGCGCGATAGGCCTCGGCGACCGTCGGCAGCTCACCGAGGTAGCGGCGCGCCGCATAGACGATGAGCGCGGCGGTCGGCAACGGCAGCACGACGATCACGAGCACCCCGCCGACCCAGCCCAGGAGCGCCTGCGGCGCGCTGAGGTGGTTCGCACCGTTGATCGCCCGCGCGAGCGTAGCCGGGTCCACCGGGCGTCCGGTGCCCTGCTGCGCGGCGAGCACGTGCGAAAGTAACGATATCGAGTGGCCGAGGTCGGAGCCGGACGCGAACTGCACGAGCGCCGCGAAGATCGCGAAGCCGGCGTAGACGAGGGCGAGCGGGACGAACGAGCGCACGGTGAGCGCGACGGCGCGGTCCAACAATTCGCCGATTCCGAGCGGCCGCAAGCGTTCCGGAGCAGACTCGGCGTGCATCGCCCGAAGCGCCTTCCGCCCGGCGCGAACGGGGGCCTTCGGTCACAGCGTTCGGCGGCCATCGAGGGCCTTCGCGAGCGTGAGTTCGTCCGCGTACTCGAGATCGCCGCCGATCGGCAGCCCGTAGGCGAGCCGGCTCACGACGATGCCGCTCGGACCGATGAGCCGCGCCAGGTAGAGCGCGGTTGCCTCACCCTCGGCGTTGGGGTTCGTCGCGATCACGAGCTCCTGCGTCCCCTCGGCCGCGAGTCGTTCGACGAGCTCCTTGACGCGCAGCTGCGCGGGGCCGATGCCGTCCATCGGCGAGATCAGGCCGCCGAGGACGTGATACCGGCCGCGCCACGCGAGCGTGCGCTCGAACGCGAAGACGTCCTTGGCCTCGGCGACCGCGCAGAGCAACGTCCCGTCCCGCCGGGCGTCGGCGCAGATCGCGCACGGGTCGTCCTCGGTGATCGCGAAGCACCGCGAGCAGAGCCCGACCCGGTCCTTGACGGCGAGGATGGCCTCGGCGAGCGCCTCGGCGTCGCCGCGCGGCCGGTTCAGCAGATGGAAGACCAGCCGTGCGGCGGTTTTGGGCCCGATCGTCGGGAGTTTCGAAAACTCGTTGATGAGTGACTGGACGGGCCCGGCGAGGCCGTTCGTCTTACATCAGCCCCGGGATGCGCATGCCGCCCGTGAGCGCGCCCATCCGCTTACCCGACTCCTCCTGCGCCTTTGCGACAGCGTCGTTGATGGCGATCGTCAGCAGGTCCTCAAGGGTCTCGGTGTCGTCCGGATCGACGGCTTCCTTCGAGAGTGCGACCTTCGTGACGCGATAGTCGCAGCTCATCTCGATGCTGACGGCGTCGCCGCCGGCCGTGCCCGTGACCATCGTCGAGGCGAGTTGCTCCTGCGCCTTGGCCATCTCGGCTTGCATCTTCTTGACCTGCGCCATCATCTGCTGTTGGTTCATGGGTTCTCCGTCGATCCGAGCTTGTCGCGCACGTAGGCGAGGAGGTCCGGTTCGCCGGAGGCGGGCTCGGCGCTTGCCTCGCCGCGCCCGCTCGGCGGCGGACCCCGCCGGACGCCGACCGGTCCGGCGCCGCGCGAGCCGCCGGCGCCCGCCCGCGTTCGGAAGAGCACGCGGATGCGCGCGCCGACGACCTCGGCAATGGCCGCCTCGACGATCGCCGACCGGTCGCGCAGAATGCCCTCCTGAAGCGCGTCGACGACGCCGACGACGAGCGCTTCGCCCTCGAGCGCGTCGACCGTCGCCTGCGAGAGCGGCCCGCGCAGCGGCTTCGCGCGCTCCTCGACGCGCGCCCGGATCCGGTCCCAGAGCGACCGCACGCGCTGCAGCGTCGGCCGTGCATCGAGCTCCGGGTCCAATGTCGGCGGCGCCTCTCGCACGGGCGGCGCTTCCCGCGCGGACGGCTCTTCCCGCCCAGACGGGGGCTCCACGACGGGCGGCCCCGCGGCGGCGGCAACCGGCGCGGGTGGCGGCTCGGCTTTCGCGGCCGGCGCGAGTGCGGCTGACGGCGCGGGCTCGCGTGCTTCGCGCGGCGACGGCGGCGCGGCGGCCGCAGACGCGACGGCGGTCGGGGCGCCCGCTTCGAGCAGCGCGACGCGGGTCGCGAGCGCGTCTAGGCTCGGATCGTCACCGGCGAGGGCGAGGCGCAGGATCGCGGTCTCGAGCTCGAGCCGTGGGTTGCCCGAGATCCGGCCGTTCCCGAGCGCGTCGCCAAGGAGCCGCAGGCCGCGCACGATCTTGGGCTGCGGCGTGTTCGCGGTGAGCGCGGCGACGGCGGCCGCGTCGCCCGGCGAGAGGTCGCGGTCGAGCAACGCGGGCTCGATCCGCGCGACGAGCAGATGGCGATACTCGCCGATCGTGCCACGCAGCAAGCCGAGCATCTCGGCGCCCGCGTCGCTCGCCGCGTCGACCGTGCGCAGCGCTCCCGCCGCGTCGCCAGCGAGGATCTGCGCCGCGAGCGCGCGGGCGTGCGTCCGGCCCGTCGTGCCGAACGCCGCCTCGACCGTCGCCGCGTCGACGGGACCGTCAGCGAACGAGGCGACCTGCTCGAGCATCGTGAGGGCGTCGCGCAGCCCGCCGTCGGCGCGATACGCGATCGCGCCGAGCGCGCCGTCGTCGATGACGATGCCCTCGGCGCCCGCGATCTCGCGCATCCGCGCGATCATGGTCCCGACCGGGATGCGGCGGAAAGCGTACCGCTGGCAGCGTGAGAGGATCGTCGCGGGTAGCGCCTCGGGCGCCGTTGTCGCGAGGATGAAGACGGCGTGCGCGGGCGGCTCCTCGAGCGTCTTCAGAAAGGCGTTCGCGCCCTCGCGCGTGAGCATGTGCGCCTCGTCGATGATGAAGACTTTGCTGCGCATCGAGGCCGGCGCGAACTTCACGGATTCGCGCAGCGCGCGGATCTCGTCGATACCCCGGTTGGAGGCCGCGTCGATCTCCAGGACGTCGAGCGCGGTGCCCGCGAGGATCGCCACGCAGTTCTCGCAGGTGTTGTCGGGGTCGGGCGTGGGGCCGTGCACGCAATCGATGCAGCGCGCCATGATCTTGGCGGCGGACGTCTTGCCGCTGCCGCGCGGGCCCGAGAAGAGGTAGGCGTGGGCAAGCTTGCCGGTGGCGAGGGCGGTTCGCAGCGTTCGGACCACCGCATCCTGCCCGACGAGATCCGCGAACGAGCGCGGCCGCCACGTGCGATAGAGCGACACGAGCTACGAGTTCGCGGCGTCGCGCCGAGCCGACCTGTTTCGCGTAACTTCGTGCTGGGGACACGCGTATGCACGTTACGATGCGCCGCCTTGCGACGGCCGTCGGTTCGTTCTTTGCGGAGGGAGACTCGTGGCATCGCGCGAGAAGGCGGCGCCGCTGCAAGCGGCACTGTTCGACTTATTCGGGTTCCGGAGCTTCAACCCGGGCCAAGAAGAAGTCGTCACGCGCGTCATGGCGGGCGAGAACGTCCTCGCGATTCTCGCGACGGGGGCGGGCAAGAGTCTATGCTATCAGTTGCCGGGAATGCTGCTCGAGGGGACGACGGTCGTCGTCAGCCCGCTCATCGCGCTGATGAAGGATCAGCTCGACGTGCTTTCCGAGCGCGGCTTCAAGCAGAATGTCGCACTGAACTCCTCGCTCTCCGAGGAGCGCGAGCTCGAAGCGCGCGCGCGAATCGCCAGGGGCGAGATCAAGATCGTGTTCGTCACGCCCGAGAAGCTCGAGGATCGCGACTTTCTCGCGATTCTCAAATCGATCAACGTGCCGCTCTTCGTCATCGACGAGGCGCACTGCATCAGTCAATGGGGCCACGATTTCCGGCCCGCCTATCTCGCGCTCGGCAGCGCGATCGCAGCGCTCGGGCACCCGACGATCCTCGCGCTCACCGCGACCGCGACGCCCGCTGTCCGTGAAGACATCCTCGCGCAGCTCGGCATCCCAGGCGCGACGACGATCGTCAAGGGCTTCGATCGGCCGAACCTGCGCTACGAGGTCATTCGGACGGAGACCGAGCCCGCAAAACTCAAGGCGCTCAAGGCGCTCTTCACGACCGGGCTCGACGGCACGGGCATCATCTATTGCGCGACGATCAAGAACGCGCTCGAGGTCCAGCAGTATCTCCAAGATACGCTCGACCTGCCGATCGCCGTCTATCACTCGAAGCTCCATAAGCAGGATCGCAATTCCGTTCAGGAATTGTTCATGAATGAATCGATCCGCGCGGTCGTCGCGACGAACGCCTTCGGGCTCGGGATCGACAAGCCGAACATCCGCTTCGTCGTGCACTACGATCTGCCGGGCTCGATCGAGGCGTACGCGCAGGAAGCCGGGCGCGCCGGCCGCGACGGCGATCTCTCGCGATGCATCCTGCTCTACCGCATGAGCGACACGCGCGTCCAGAATTATTTCCTCGCGGGCAAGTATCCCGACATCGAAGAAGTCCAGAAGATTTTTGGGACGCTCGAGTACTTCGGCGGCCAGACCGGCGGCGTTTCGCTCGCGGACCTGCGCAAGATCTCGCAGATCCCGCTCACGAAGCTCAAGGTCGTCCTCGCGCTGCTCAAAAAAGCCGGCTTCATCGAGCTGCGCGAGAAATCGCGCTACGGGCTCACCGAGCACGCGCTCGAGAATCGCGCGCTCGTTCTCAATCTCACGAATTACGACACGAAGAAATCGTACGACCAAAGTAAACTCGCGATGATGCTGCAATACTCCGAATCGCAGGGCTGCCGGCGCGCGTTCCTGCTCAACTATTTCGGCGAGAGCTATCCCGTCGGGTCGTGCGGCGCGTGCGACAACTGCCTGCGCGCCGCCGAGCGAGCCGCGCATGAAACGCGCGCGACGAGCGGCTACACGATCGCCGACGTCGTCACGCATCCCAAGTTCGGTCAAGGCACGGTCGAGCGCGCAGAAAAGGACCTCGTCACGGTGCTCTTCCCGAGCGTCGGGTACAAAACGTTGCTCGCGTCCTCCGTCGCCCGCGAGGCGAAGATCGCGTAAGCGGTGAGCTCCTTACCTTGGGTAAGGAAAAGGCTTGGTGGCGACGAACGTCGTCGAGATGGCCTCATCGAAAATCTCGAGCAAGGGACAGATGACGCTCCCGAAAGAGATCTGCGATCGGCTAAAGCTTCATCCCGGCGACCGCCTCGACGTTTCGATCGAAGACCGGCGCATCGTGTTGACGCCGCGAACGCGTGGACTTGAAGACGTCTGCGCGATTCTTCCGGCGGCGAAGCGGCGGCGGTCGATAATGGAAATGGAGCGCGCTATCCGAGCGAGAGCACGCGACGCCTCGTGATGGGCCTGGACACGAACATCCTCATCCGCATCTTAACGCGCGATGACCCGCGCCAAGCGGCCTCCGCACGCCGATTCCTCGACGCCAACATCTCGGCGGACGAACCAGCGTTCGTGAACCGCGTGGTCCTCATCGAGATTGTCTGGGTCCTGGAAAGCGCCTATGACGAGTATGATCGCGGCGAGATCGCGGCGGTCATCGAGGGCATTTTGGAGACGGCCGAGTTTCTCGTCGAAGATGCGGTCGAGATGCGTGGGGCAATCGCTCGGTATAGGGCCGGCGCAGATTTTGCCGATGCGACGCTCGCCGCGACGAACTCGTCACAGGGTTGTACGGTGACGGCAAGCTTCGACCGGGCCGCGTGCAAGAAGCTCGAGCATTTCCGCTTCATCTCGTAAGTTCGAGGCGCTCGACGGGCTCGCAAGGCACGATCGAATGCGCGGAGAAGGGCACCCTAACCGCGCGCTTTCCAAGCGTCGGCTCTCCAACGTTGCTCGCGTCGTCCGTCGCTCGTGAGGCGAAGACAGCCTAATCGCTCGCCCCGCTAGGAGTTCGATGCCCGTCCCCGGCAAGGCGCGCCGCTTCTGCCCGCCGCTCGCCGCGCTCGCCGTCTGCCTCGCGCTCGGCGAGCCGACGAGTGGCGGCGCGGCACGCGCGCAGCCCGGCCCGGACCCTGCGTCCGCCCCGCCGTCGGCGGCGACGCCGGCGCCCGACGCGGTCCCGACGGCCGCGCCCGAGGCGAGTCCGCTCGCCGGGCCGCCGTTCGCGCAAACGCGCTCACCGGTTCCGTCGGCTATGTCGTCACCGATGCCGTCCGCTGCGGCGCCCGTGGGGCCAGCTGCGGCGCCTGTGGTACCCGGGCCCGCGGTGCCCGCGCCCGCAGACGGCGGCGCGCCGCCGGCGCCTCCGCCGCCGCCGACGCCCGTGGCGACCCAGCCGCCGATCGTCGTCGATCCGCAGGAGGCGGGCGTCGTTCCGGGTGCCACGCAAACGCTGCACATCGAGAGCGCGCTCGGCGCGCTCACGGTTACCGTCGCCAATCCGGCGATCGCGACCGGAACGGTCGACTCGGAGGCGCGCACGCTCACCGTTGTCGGGCACGCGCTCGGCTCGACGACCGCGACCGTCACCGACTCACGCGGGCTCACGCGCGACGTCCCGATCCGCGTCGCCGAACTCGCCGGATCCGTCGCACCACAAGCCGAGATCCACCTCAGCGGCAATCCCGCGAGCGCCGCATTCGTGCGCGACGAGGCGATCGCCGCCGCGGTCGCAGCGAGCACGTTCCGCGCCGGGGCGAATATCGTGCCATCGAGCGACGCCGTCGGCGACGTCGCCAACCTGCAGAGCGACGACCAAACGCGTGTCGACGTCCCGATCATCGTCTCCGGTCCGCAATATTTCACGGTGACCGGCACGACGCACGTGCGCGTCGTCAACGACGCCGTGCCCCCCGTGCCGCCGAGCTCGCTGCTCGTGAGCGACTTCCCCGAGCGCCTGACGCAGAACGGGATTTTATTCACCGCGGATCTCGCGCCGCAGAGCGTAGAGCGCTTCCTGTACTACCATTTCAATCCGACCGGCCAGCCCGATCGCCGCGTCGTCCTCAAGGCGCAGAATGTCGACCCGACCCCCGCGCGCGTGCAGCTCGTGATGGGCGAGGCCGGTCCCGGCGTGAACGAGCTGCTCGTCGGGCATTTGTCGACGGTGCGCTTTCTCGTCCGTCGCGCGCAGAACGAGGGCCGCATCGTCACGATCCCGGGCGGCGCGACCGTGACGCTCACGCAGCAGCCGCTGCCGGCGAAGAACCTCGTGAGCTCGATCGTGCAGATCAATGAGCTCCTGGGCGGCCGCATTCACCTCACGCTCGTCGCGCAGGATGCGACCGATCCCGTCGCCGGCCCGATCCCGAACTCCGCATTGCTCGTCGGCGACCGGCCGCACGCGCGGGGCATCTATCCGATTCCCGAGTTCTTCTTCGATTATCCCTACGACGCGGACGGCGCGAATCTCGAGATCCCGATCGGCCAGATTCCGCTCCCGAATCTGGTGGTCGGCCAGACGCTCGCGGGTGATTATGGCGTGCTGCAGAGCGTTACCGTGCGCATGGTCAATAACGACCGGCATGCCTTCAAGCAGGTCGCGCTGTACGCGAATCCGCGCGGCGGCCGCGCGACCGGGACCTTTATCGTCGACCGGACGCTGCTGCAGGCTCATCAGATGATGGCGTTCGGCATGTATAAGCTCAAGCAGTATACGATTCCGCCGGGCGGCTTCGTGCGCACCGAGATCGTCACGATGCCCGAGGGCGGCTCGTCCTATCCCGTCAAGCTCATCGTCGCCCCCGATGACGGCTCGGCAGCGCCGGGAACCTCCGACTCGCCGGTGTATTGATCGCCCGATTTCGCGAACCTCGAATCGCCGAGCGTCGCAGCAACGCGCGCGAAAGGGGGAAAGGCCAGTGATGCGAGGTCGTCCAACCCGAGCGATGCGAAGAACGTCCGAGCCGCATCACGCACGCGGCGCTGCCGGCCCGATAGCAAGCTGTCGAAGCCGTCGAGAGATAGACCTCGATCGAACTCGCGTAGAGTGCGACGCTATCAAATAAAGGTCTCGCTCCCCAGGGTGCGATCGTTTGATTCGCGCGTCGACGAGTGCGCGCTCGAGGAAGCAGCGAACTCAGGCGAACTGCCATTGGACGTCGGGCCTCGACGTTCCGGTATTCGCAACATAGGCGACGTGCTCGGCGTCGGCGTCGCTTCGAGCACCGATCGGCAATGAGCGACACGCGTCGCGCCATGATTCGGGAAGATCGCGATAGCAACCGTTCATGAAGCGATCGGCGACCACCAAAAGTGATTCGCTCGCGAGCCAGCCGTTCGTTCTCGTGCCCGAAGACGTCCGACGGCAGCAGCCAGGCATCGCAGCGCAGTTGCGTGAGGTCGCTTCGCACGACGAAGGAGTGACCTTCGTTCGAAGCGCCCGGCCCGGCTCGATTCGAAGTTCGACGCCTCGTGCATCGTAACCATCGTCGGTCGCGAACGAAAACGTGACATTGAGGGGCGGACGCTACAGCCGCCTGAAGCGAGTCAAGGAACGCGACACGGACTCGGCATTCACAAGCCGAACGTCGCTACGATGGCGGACCACGAATTCGAGGACGAGATTCGTCGCCTCATCTTCATTCGCGAGGAGACGCGCTTCGAGGTCGGGCTGCTTCATGACCGCATCAACGCACTCATCGGCGCCGAGGCGTTCCTCACGATCGCATTTACGATGGCGCTGGGCGCTCCACGGCAACCGACCGGCATCGCCATCGCAACCGTCATACCGCCGATCCTCTCGATCGTCGGGCTCACGCTCGCGATCATCGCTTGGCCCGGCATCGAGGCGACCTTCAAGATCATTCTCGCGTGGGACGCGCGACAGCTCGAGCTCTTTCACGCGAACGATCGGCTCGTGGAGACGATGTGGCGGCGCGACCTCTCCGGCCGCGCCGCGCGCCAACACCTTACGATGCTCTTCGCGCGAGCCGGCCCGCTCGTCTTCGGCGTCGCTTGGGCAATCCTGACGTGCGTTGCACTCGTCCTTCCGCTCCGGCGTTAGCCGGACGGCGCTTCGCGAACCGCGCGTCCGTCGGGCGGCGAACGCGGGGCGCCAAGGGCCCAGCCGAAGCGCTCCCGTGCGACGGCGCGCCCGCACGGAGCGCCTGCGCGACGCCGTACCCGAGCGGATACACGACGACGACGCGGACGAAAGCAAGCGCGCCAACGGCGGCCGGCTGCTCGGGACGTTGCACGTCGTGCGACGTCTCCGCGTACCGAACCGTAGTTCCTTGTCATTCCTACTCCGGGCCATCAGAAAAGCTGGGCGGGCGATTATGGAGACACGTATGATTGATGTCGATGCGTTACGAGCAGAGGTTCGTGTTCTACGCCGCTTTATGTACATCATGAGCGCAACGGTGGCTGTTGCGCTTCTTGGTGCCGCAAGTGGGCTCGCTCGTACTACGAAAGTCGACCAGATCACCGTTCATCGGATGAACCTGGTGGACGATGACGGCACGCTCCGGCTTGCCATCTCGAATCGGCAACGTCTGCCCGTTTCGAGCATCGACGGCAAGCCGGTAGTAGGACGCGCCGTCTCAAATCAGCCGTCATTTATCTTTTATAATAAGGAGGGTGACGAGCAGGGTGGTTGGAGATGGGACGGCGGCCGAGTTCACATGGCCGACCGTTCCAACATGATTCGATCACGATGGATCAATATAAGCAAAATGACGACGTGATCTTCTTCTACAATGAGGATCACCACAAACCGTCGGCCGGGCTGCAGTTCAACGAGCAGCGAGATGCACGACCGATCGATGTGCTTGAGCGAATGAAGGCCTCAGAAGTTGCGCGCGGGAAAAACGCTGCAGATAGGGGGAGAATCACCCTCGCTTTTAATCGAGCGCATTTTCGGAATCTGCAGCGCTTTGCCGAAGACTCTAATTCTGAGGACGGCTCCTATTTGACGCTTGGCGACCAACGCGGTCGAGTCCACGTCGGCGGCCCGCGCTTTCCCATAGTGCTGAAGGCGGACGAACCCGAGTGCGAGAACGGCGGCTGGCCCCTCGGGCCGTCGCACGCGGTTCGAGGACCCGGGCGATAGAGAAAGGTCCGATCGACGCTCGGCGGGCGCTTCATCGATCAAGCGTCATGTCCCGTCTATCGGCCCGTCCGCCACGCGCGCGTACGTCGTTCGCGCGAGCGCGGCGCCAACGGCCCAGCCGAAACGCTCGCGCGCAACGACGCGGCCGATAGCTGCGGCGTTCTCGGCAGCTTCGCGGTTCGCGACGATCGCGCGCAGCGCGTCGATCCAGCCGGCGCGGTCGTCCGGCGCGACGAGCGGCGCGGCACCCGCGGCGATCTCCGGCAGCGACGCGGCAGCGGCGGCGACGAGCGGCACGCCCGCGCAGAGCGCCTGCGCGACGCCGTACCCGAAGCCCTCGTAGCGCGACGGCACCGCGGCGACCGTCGCCGTCGCGTACGCCTCGAGCAGTGCTTCGCGCGTGACATAGCCGCGCAGCTCGATGCGATCCGCGACGCCGAGCTCCGTCGCGCGCGCGAGGACGACGTCGCGGTACGGTGTCGGCGGTCCGATCGCGACGAGCCGCACGCCCGGTAACGCCGGCAACGCCTCGACGAGCACGCCGAGGTTCTTGCGCACCTCGACCGTTCCGACGGCGAGCATGGTCGGCGCTTCGGGGGGCCGGCGCACGACCGCCATCAGATCGCTGGCGACGCCGGGATAGAGCACGGCGACGCGCGCCGCGCCGAGCTCGGGCGCCACCGCGAGGAGCTCGTCCCGCGAAAAGAACGAATCGACGAAGATCGCGGCCGCGCGACGGTACCGCGCGAGCTGAAACCGCCCGAAATACCAGCGCGCGTACGGCCGCGCGTGCGCCTGAACGCGCAGCCACGCGACGTCGTGCACCGTCGCGACGACCGGCACGGGCGACGCGAGCGGTAGCGTGCCCGCGGCGCAATGCAGGACGTCGACCTTTGCGCGCGCGGCCGCGCGCGGCAGCACCGCCTGATCCCATGCGACGCGCCGGTCGAACCGCCACGGATCGAGTCGCGGTTCGCAGAGTCGCACCACGCGTGCGCCCGTCGCATCGAGCGCGTCCGCGAGCCCGCGCACGTATTCACCGATCCCGGTCGCGGTACCGAGCGTCAGCTGCGCGTCGATACCGACGAGCGGACCATCCGCGTTCATCGCGCCGCGGCGATCTCGGCGGCGAGCCGCGCAACCGCCGGGTCTTCGGGCGCGAGCGCGCGGGCATCCGCGAGGCGGCGGCGCGCGAGCGCGAGGTCGCCGATGCGCGCCGCGAGATCGCCCTGGCCGACGATCGGATCGACGGCATGCGGATCGAGCGCGCGTGCGCGGGCAAACAGCGGGGCCGCCGCGGCATAGTCGCCGAGATTGAGCGCCTGGTTCGCCTGCGCGAGCACGTAGCGCTCGGCGAGCGGCGCGAGCGCGACGGCGCCGGCGTACGCGGCGTAGGCGAGGCGCTCGTGCGCGACGCGATGCGGATTCCGCACGTCGCCCCACTGATACGCGCGCGTCTCCTCGAGCCCGCCGAGGCGAAAGCGGGCCTGCGCGAGCGCGTCGAGATCGACGCCGCGCGCCGCGATGCGCGCGATTGCGAGGCGCTGCGCCGCGAGCGCGGCCGGCAGGTCGCCGCGCGCGACGAGCGCGTCGACGTCGGCCGCGAGCCCGGCGAGATCCCCCGCCGCCGCGTCCTCGCTTGCGGCCGTCGCGACATCGCCGCGCGCGCGCGCAACGGCCGCGAGCAGCTCGCGGCGATCCCCCGACCCAGCCGGAAGCCGCTCCGCTTCGCGCGCGGCCGCTGAAGCATCGCCGGCCGCGAGCAGCGCTCGCGCGCGGGCGAGCCGCAACGGCCCGGGTAGCGGCAGCCGTTCGCCAAGCGCGTCGATGCGCACCGCGGCCGCATCGGACATGGCGAGCGCCCACGCGGGCGCAACGGCGTGCGTGCGGACGGCGACGTCGCCGAAGACCTGCAGCACCGCCGCGACGAGCATCACGACGGCGACCACAACGACCGCCACGACTCGCGGCACGCGCTCAGAAGCGGACGGTGAGATCGAGATCCTGCCGGTTCGCCGCGGTATCGTAACTCGGCAGCACGCGGTCGCGGTACGCATCGTGGCGCGAGACGAACGTCAACGATGAGTTCGTGCGCGGGACGGCATACGTGAGCGATCCCTGATACGTGACCTTCGTCTGCGCGATGCTTTGGCCGAGCGTCGTGCCCGCCGTGCCGCCGAACGCCTGCGTGGAGTAGAATCCGCCGAGCGTGAGCTCGCGCGTGAGCGGGAGCGCGACGGCCGCCGAGAGCGCGATGCGGCGCATCGCGACGTAATTCGGATGAGACGAGACCGCGCTGCCGGGGCCGTACGGCCCGCCGCGCGGCAGCAGCGATGCCGCCGCCGCATTCGCAGCCGCATCGATCGGCGTGAACCCGACGGCGGTCCGGTCCGCCCGATCGAGCGCCGCGTACGTCGCCTGGAGGTCCGTCGCGAGCGCGTGGTTGCGTGCGACGGGGATTGCAAAGCTCGTCGCAAGATCGGCGCGCTGCTCAACGAGCGGTGCCGTCACCGCGACCGCCGGCCCGAAGGCCAGTCCGGCGCTCGGCAGCGCGACCTGGCCGAGCCGGCGGTAGCCGCCGCGCACCTCGACGTCGGTTCCGAACACGCGCGCCGGCGCGTCGAACGAGGCGCTCGGGCCCGCGGAGTTCGGTGCAAACGCCGAAAAATACGCGGGGCCGCTCGCCTCGAACGGATCGACGACGGGATAGCCGTACGCGAGCGCCGGGTTCGCGGCGGTGCCGGGCGACGCGAGCCCCGCCGCCGCGAACTGGCCGTCGTACTCGCGATCGATCGCGACCGTGTTCGCGATACCGAAGAAGCCCGGGAGCGCGAAGCCCACAATGCCCGCATCGGCGGCGGGCACCGTGCCCGCAAACGCAACGGGCGCGCCCGGCGCGAACGCCGCGCCGACGCTTTGGTACCGTACCGAAAGCGCGAGCGCCCCGACCGTCGCGCGCACGCCGATCACACCCGCGCCGGCACCGACCGCCGCGACGCTGCGCGAATCCGGCGAGTACCGCGTCGAAGCGAGCTCGCCGAACACGACGGGTCGCCGCGCCGCGGCGAGCCCGACGATCGGCACGCGTGCGGAGAGATCGAGTCCGAGCACCGTGTCGTCGACGAGACCGTAGCCGCTCGGCAGCGCGGCCGCGCCGATGCCGCCGCCTGCGGCGCCATCGACGTCGAAGAGATGCGAGGCGCTCACGCCGACCGCGAAGCCCGGCAGTGCTGCGACGTGCTGCACGGCGCGGACGTGCGCGAGATAGCGCCGCGGGACGCTCGCGACGGTCGCGGCGGGATCGTAGCTCACGACGATCTGCGCGCCCGCCGGCAGCGGCGTCGCGAAGACGACGGCGTTGCGCGCCGGATCGTAGGCGAACGCGGGCATGGCGCCCGGGCCCTGATAGGTCGCGATCGCGACGCTGCCGGCGACGGCGGCCTGCGAGAGATACGCGATGCCGAGCGGCGTCGGGCCGCTCGCGAACGTGTCGGCGCGCGGCGTCACGCCGATCCGGCCGAGCCCCGCCGCCGCCGGTACGGACGGCAGCAGCTCGCCGACCGTGCCGTACTGCGCGGATCCCGTCGCGCCGAGCACGCTCGGCTCGGCGTCGAGCAGCGCGTCGTCGAGCTGCGTGAACGATGCCTGAACGTCGGTGAGCCCGAACGTCCCCTCGGCCACCGTGCCCCGCAGCGAGAGCCCGCGCTGCAGCGGCGCGAACGGCAGCGCGTACCGGTCGGCGGCGCCGGCGCTCTCGGGCGTCCGGAAGGCGAGGCCGGTCGTCGTCGCGAGGAGATCGTCGACGATCCCGAAGCGCAGCGCGATGTCGTGCAGCGCGCCCGCCTGCGTGACGTCGAACTCGACGCTCGGCTCGACGTCCGCGTTCGTCGCCGTCGGTCCGCCCGCGCCCGAGGCGAAGAACCGGACGGGCAATGAGACCGAGAGCTTCTCGTCGATCGCGTAGCCGAGCACGAATCGCGAGGTCTGCCGCAGGTCGAGGCCCGCGCCCGCCGCCGTCAGCGGATCGTTCGAGGGATCGGTCGCGAGATAGGTCGCGACGATCGGATCGATCCGGCCGCCGGCCGGCCCGACCGCCTGCGACGCGACGGTCTGCTGCCGGCTCGAGAGCTGCGGCAGGAAGACGCCGTGAATCGTGACCGCGCGCGAGACGGCGGTCGCGCGCTCGAGCCGGTCGAGGCGATCCTCGACGTCCGTCTCGCGCACGCCGAGCGCGTCGAGCTCGTCCTTATAGGCGTCCACGAGCTTTTGCAGCTTCTCGAGATCGGCGCGCGAGGGCCCGGGTTCGCCCTTGGGGATCGCGCGCACGTGCGTGAGCGCGCGCGCGACGACCGCCGCCATCTCGTAGCGCGTGAGCGGCCGGTCGCCCTTGAACGTCCCGTCGGGATAGCCGACGACGATGCCGTCGGCCGCGAGGCTCTCGACATCGGCGTACGCCCACGAGCTCGCCGGAACGTCGGCGAACGGCGTCGCGACCGCCGTCGCGGCACCGCACAGTAGCGGCGCGACAAGGACCGCCGCGGCCAGAACGCGCCGGAGCATCGGCCTCACGGCACCGCGGGCTCGCCGGCGAGAAACCGCTCGGCGATGAGCACCGCCGCGAAGTCGTCGATCGGCCGTGGCGGCAGCAGCATGCCGCGCGGCACGATCCGGCGCCACCCGCGCGGCGGGTTCGCCGCGAAGTAGCGCGCGCGCGCGCGGATCGTCGTCTCGCGCTCGTCGACGAGCGCGAGCGGCAGCTCGCTCCCGGTGGCCATCATCGCGCGCACGGCCGCGGCGTTGGTTCCGCGGCCGAGCGCGATGGCGCGCGGCGCGTGCGTACGGACCAGCTCGGCGAATGCCGCCGGGAAGTCCGCGAGCGTGGCGATCCCGAGCGCGAGCGGCGGCACGCCCGGCGCGCTCACGAGCGCCCAGCCGCACTTGTGCGTGCCGGGATCGATGCCGAGCACGGGTCTCATCGCGGCCTCCGGCGCAGCGTGAAGGCGATCGGCACGTCGCCCGTATGCGGGAAGACGTCGGTCGTCGCGTTGGCGACGATGTAGAAGCGGCCGTGGCCCGCGTGGATGTCGCGACTCGTCTGCGTGACCTCCGCGGTCGTGAGCGTGGGAATGACGGTCGCGGCGAACGCGGGCATGCCACGCTCGATCGCAATCTGCCGCACCGCCGAGACGAGCTGGCCGTAAGCAAAGTTCGGGTTGATCGCCGTGCCGCCTTCGATCTCGATGCTCGTGATCGGCTGGCGCGCGTGAAAGACGATCTGATCCGCGTATGGCGCAAAGGTGAAGCTGATCCGGTCGTTCACGAAGAGGTTGTAATCGGCGACGGCCACGAGCAGCACTTTGCCGCGCAGCAGAAACCCCTGCGTCGTCTGGTCGTCGAGCACGGCGTGCAGCTCCGCCGCGACCGTGGGATCCGCTGCACGGCTCGCATCGGGTCGTAACCCGAGCGGCACGTAGCGCCGGTTGAGCGCCGAGACGACCGCGGTGAAGTACGATGAGAGCGCGTCGAACTGCGTCGCCTTGCTCTCGTCGGGCGAGAGCAGCAGGAACTGAGTCGAGAGCGGCTGGCCGCGCGCGATGATGATGTTGCTATTGCGCGCGCGATCGAGCGCCTGCGCCTGCGCCTCGAGCGAGTTCACGCGATTGTTGATCTCGGAGAGATGGAAGAACGCGGCGCGGGCATAGCCCGAGGCCAGCAGCGCCGTGCCCGTCACGACGAGTGCGATCGTCATGCCGGTGGCGACCGCGACGATCGTGGACGTGTACTTCGGCCGCAGGCCGAAGAGCGTCATGCGCTTACGGCCGACCTGATGCCCGACGCGGTCGCCGATGTAGGCGACGAACCCCGCGACGAGGACGATCCCGAGGATCAGCAGCGCGCCGCCGAGATAGCCCATCTACGGTCCCGTCTCCGGAAAGGCCATCATGTCCGCGCCGCGCGGCGCAGCAGCGCGGCGCCGATCGCGACGAAGACGACGTTGGGCAGCCAGGCGCCGACCAGCGGCGTCGCGCGCCCGCCGAGCGCCGTGCCGCCCGCGACCGCGAGGCTCACACTCGTCACGACGAAGTAGACGAACGCGATGACGAGCGCGAGCCCGAAGCCCGCGCCCATGCCGCCGCCGCCGCGCGCGGGCCGCAGCCCAAACGGAATGGCGATGAGCGTGAAGATGAACGACGCGAACGGCCGTGCGAGCTTGCCGTCATAGGTCGTTTGGTACTGCCGGATCTCGTCGCCGGAGAGCTGATTGGACGCCATTACCGTCCGTAGCTGCGCGCGGCTCATCGTCTCGCGATTGTTGTCGAGCGCGCGCAGCTGCAGCTCGCTCGGCTTCTCGCCGACGTCGATCGAGACCAGCGGCTCGTAGGACTGCGTGACGCCGTCGCCGCCGACGTGAAGCTCCCGCGCGCCCTCGAACGACCAGCGCGGGGGAACGTAACGGCCGCGGCTGCTCTCGAGCAGACCCGTGACGCGGCCCGCGCGATCGTAGGTCAGGATCGTCACGTCGACGAGCGCCTGCGTGCGCGGATCGAAGCCCTTGAAGTAGGTGAGTTGGCGGCCCCCGTCCGGCAACGGCGTCACGACCGTGTGACTCCCGTTCCCGAACCCGCCGACGCGGCGGATCGCCTGATCGCGCAGGTAGGCGGACCGGTCGTTGGCGTACGGGACGACCGACTCTTGGATGACGAGCGCGGCGAGCGACACGACGAAGCCGACGACGAGCATCGGCGTCACGGCACGTACGAGCGAGATGCCGCCCGCCTTCATCGCGGTGAGCTCGCTGTCGCTCGAGAGCCGCAGCAGCGCGAGGAGCGTGCCGAGGAGGATCGCGACCGGCAAGACCGTGATGACGATCTGCGGGAGCTGCCAGAGAAAATAGGCGATCGCGATCGGGATCGGCGCGTGCTGCTCGCCGACGAGCTTGGAGATCGCGAGCACGTTGACGGCAGCGAAGATCAGCGTGAACGCCGAGAGCCCGAAGAGGAACGGTCCGATGAGCTGCGCGACCATGTAGCGGTCGAGCGTGCGCGGCTGCAGCAGCGCCCCGGCGAGACCGCGTAGGCCCGTCGTCGCGCCCGGTCGCCGCATGTCCGTGGTCGTCAGAGCCGCATCTCCTTGCCGAAGTAGACGTCGCGGGCGACCTGCGAGGCGAGCACCGCCTCGGCGTCGCCCTCCGCGATGATCTTGCCGTCGTTGAGGATGTAGGATCGGTCGACGATCGCGAGCGTCTCGCGGACCTGGTGATCCGTAATGAGCACGCCGAGCCCGCGGTCGCGCAGCTGCCGGATCATCAGCTGGATGTCGGCCACCGCGATCGGATCGATGCCGGTGAACGGCTCGTCGAGCAGCAAAAAGGCGGGCTCGGTCGCGATCGCGCGCGCGATCTCGACGCGCCGCCGCTCGCCGCCCGAGAGCGAGTCGCCGCGCGCGTCGATGAAGCGCGCGAGCCCGAACTCCTCGAGGAGCGCGGGCAAGCGGCGCTCCTGCTCCTTGCGCGGCACGCCGTTCATCTCCCAGATCAGCCGAATGTTGTCGCCGACGGAAAGCTTACGGAAGATCGAGTTCTCCTGGGCGAGGTAGCCGATCCCGAGGCGCGCGCGCCGGAACATCGGCGAGTCGGTCATGTCGAAGACGACGCCGTCGCGCACGAGGGCGACGCGGCCGTCGTCGGGCTTCACGAGGCCGACGACCATGTAGAACGTCGTCGTCTTCCCCGCGCCGTTGGCCCCGAGGAGCCCGACGACCTCACCCGTGTCGATGAACGCCGTGACGCCGCCGACGACCGTCCGCGGCCCGTAGCGCTTGACGAGGTTGTCGAGCACGATGCGGCGGCCCGCCGGTGCGGTGCGGCGCGCGATCATCGCGCGCCCTGCATGTCGAGCTTGCCCGTGCGCAGGTTCCACTGGAAGGCGTCACCCGTGAGCTTTTCGCCCGCGGGCGTCGTCAGCGAAACGTTGCCGTCGCCGTCGAGCTGCTGCGTCTCGTCGTCGTAGCGTAGCGTGTCGCTCGCGAGCGTCTTGCCGTCGTCGGTCTTCGCCGTGACGCCGCCGCTCATCCGAACCGTCTTGTCTTTCTCGACGATGGTTCCCGCCGGAGCGCGCGCGACGATGCGGCCGCCCGAGCGCTCGTAGAACGTCACGACGGGCTCCGTGAAGTCGCTGCGGCCCGTGTCCCTGCCGAGATACTGGCCCGTCTCCGAGACCGCTCGCAGATCGTAGACCTTGCGGTCGCCGACCTCCTTGGAGAGCGAGACGTAGTTCTTGCCCTTGCTCGCGGAGTGGAAGCGGATGGGGATCGACGTCGCCGCGGGTCCGGGCGAGGGCGACGACGGCCGCCCGGCCTGCGGCGAGCCGGTCGACCCGGCGCCCGAACCGCCGGCGCAGCCGGCCGTGAGGAGCAGGCACGCGCTCGCCGCCGCGAACGCGCTACGGAACCCGGGCGTGCCGCTCACGCCGCGTTCCGTGCGGGCAGCCCCGCGGTCGCGGCGGCGAGCGCGAGCCCGGCGAACGGTATCCAGACGAAGGTCATTTCTACGATCCCGATGGTGTCGAAGAGCCCTTGGACGAGTGCGGCGCCGAGCCCGGCGCACACGCCGAGCACGAAGCGGCGCTCGAGGCGCGAGCGGGCACGCAGCGCCACGCGGACGGCGCGGACGAGCCGACCCGTCCCGTAAACGAAGGCGATGCACCCGATGATTCCGGTATCGGCCGCAAGCGACAGATACGCATTGTGCGGGTGGAGCGCACCGAACGATCCGGGCGGATCGCCGTCGGGCGGCCGCACCGCCGGATACGCTCGCCAGTAGCCCATCGGGCCCGCGCCCGTGAGCGGAAAGAGCTCGGCCACCCGGACGCCGGCGCGCCAAGTCCGCAGCCGGTCGAGCCCCTCGCCCGGATCGTGCGCGCCCCGGCCCACGGCCACGATCGCGACGACGGCGAGCACGGCGAGGGCGGCGACCGCGCGGCGCGGCACCGCCGCGAACTGCAGGGCGTACCAGATACCCGCCGCGAGGGCGCCCGCGAGCGCCGCGAACGAGAGCGTCGCAACGAGCGCCGCCCCCGCGAGGAGCGCCGCGCTCGCCGCGAGCGGCCGCGGGACCGGACCGTCCGCGAGCGCCGCGCCGAGCGCCACGAAGCCGAGCACGATGAGGTATGCCGCGAACTGGTTCGCCGTCACGAAGACACCGGCCGCGCGGCCGTGATTGAGCGTCCAGAGCGCGCTCGGTCGCCGCGCGATCTCGGCGGCGAGGCCGAACGCACTCGCGGCGATGCCGGTCACGAGAAACGTGCCGACGACGGCGCGCGCGACGCCGGGCCGCCCGAACCAGCGCACGAGCCCGAGGTGGATCGCCGCCGTCAACGCCATCATCGCGACGACCGCGAGCGCCGTCGGCGGGTCGAGGCCGAGGACCGCCGCGAGCAACGCCGCACCCAGCCATGCTCCGAGCGCCGCCCGGCTCGCGCTCGGCCGCAGCAGCGCGCCCTCGCGGGCGGCGAGCGCGCCGCAGACGACGCCGGCCGCCGCGAAGGCTGCGACGAGGACGGCCGCGCCCACGCGGCCGAGGAAGAGGTAGCCGACCGGCGGCACGCTCGAGAGCGCCGCGAAGGACGTGTAGAACTGCAGCGCCGCGAAGCCGGTCGCGAGCGCGCCCGAGCGGACGTTCACGCGAGGCTCTCCGCGACGACGCGGGCGATCTCGGCTGCGCCGCCGCGCCGGCCCATCCGCTCGCGCCCGGTCGCGCCCATGCGTGCGCGCCGGATCGGGTCGCGCCCGAGCGCGGCGATCGCCTCGGCCGCCTCGGCGGGATCCTGCGGCACGAGTAGCAGCGCCTCGCCGAGCAGGCGCCGCTGGCGCATCCGGTACCAGTCGGTCCGGCCGCTCGCCCGGCTCGCGAGGGCGACGACGGGCAGCCCGGCGGCCGCGGCCTGCTCGTTCGCGGTCCCGGCCTGCCCGAGCGTCACGGCACTCGCGGCGAGCAGCGCGCCGAAGGGACCGTCCCAGCCGAGCAGCCGCGCGCCGCCGGAGCGCGCGACGAAGCGCACGCCGGGCTCGCGGCCGGGCACGAGATCCCAGCCGTCCGCCGCGAGCCCCGCCGCCATCCGCCGCCCGTCGAGCGTCGGGGCGAGCGAGAGCAGCGCGACGGCGGGTCCGCCGCGCGCAGCGAGCTCGCGGGCGACGCGCGCCAGCCGCACGGCATCCGCGTACGCTTCGGCGCGGCTGCCCGGCAGCAGCCCGAGCGCGGGCTCGGCGACCGCGGGCGGCAACTCCTCGACGAGATCGACGATGGCGTTCCCCGGCGCCACGGCATCGACGCGCCGGTCGCGCAGCATCCGGGCGGTCACCTCGTCGCGCACGAACACGGCGCGGGCGCGGCGCAGCAGCGTTCGCTCGAACGGTCCGTAGGGCGCGACGTACGCGCTCTTAGCGGTGCCGACGAAGATCGGCCGGCGGCCGCTCAGCAGCGTCATCCCGAGCGCGTAGACGTCCCCGACGGCGATCAACGCGTCGTACCGCGCGCCCGCGTCTCGGGCGAAGCGAACCTGGCGGCGCCACAGCGGGACGAACCCCGCCCCGAGGTCGCGCGCGAAGGCGCGGACGTTCCCCATCGCGACGAGCCCGCCGCTCGGCATCATGGCCGTGGGCCCGACGACGCGCAGCTCGCCCGCGCAGCCCGAGCCGTCGCCGACGAGCGGGAAGAGGTCGGCGACGAGGTGCTCGCCGCCGAGCCGCTCGCGTACGGCGCGGCCGAGCCGCGCGGCGATCGCGGTCTCGCCGTGACCGTTGGCGACGAAGAGAATCCGGCGCACGCCGCCTACGCGGCGGCGGCCGTCAGCAGCGGGACGAGATCGAAGCGCGAGAGCCGCGCGCGCACGGCGCCGGGTTCGCGCGCGAGCTCAGTGCGCGAGACGAAGGCGCCGTAGGGCCCCGCATGGACGATCGGCACGCTCTCCACGAACTCGGGGAACGGCAGCGTATCGTGGCTGTGGCCGCCGAGGATGACGTCGAGGCGCGGCACGGCCTCGGCGATCTCACGATCGACTTCGAGGCCGACGTGCGAGAGGCACACGAGCGTCGTGTCGTCGGGCGTCGTCGCGGCGTACGCCTTCGCGACCGCGATCGGATCGAGGAAGCGCCAGCCGAAGAGGCGCTCCCACGGCGACCCTTCGGGATACTGCGCGACGAGCAGCGAGAAGACCCGCAGCTTCCAGTCGCCCCACGCGAAGCTCCGCTCGCGCTCGAACGGCAACGCCCGGCCGCGCGTGTCGACGAGGTTCGAGCACAGCAGCGGATGCGCCATCTTCTTCGCTCGCGCCGCGAGCAGCGGGAAAAGGTAGTGGAACTCGCGGTTGCCGATGCCCTGGGCGTCGTAGCCCGCGGCGTCGATCTCCGCGATGATCGGCTCGCGCCGGTGGTACACCGTTTGACTTCCGCGCAGCGAATCGCCGCTGTCGAAGAGCAGGCCGGGCTCGGCGGCGCGCAGCGCGTGCAGCCGCGGCGCGATGCCGCCGTGGTCGTGGAGGTCAGAGGTGTGCCAGAGCCGCAGCGCGCTCACGCCGCGCGCCCCGCGCGCGCGACGGCGACGGCGAACGCCGCGCAGCGGCGCAGGGCATCCGGGGGACCGAGGGTGCGGCGGACCTCACGCATGCCCGCGAGTTGCGCCGCGGGAGCCGCGAGCACCGCTTCGAGGGATGCCGCGAGGAGCTCGGGCGTGCAGCGTTCCTGGAGCAGCTCGGGTACGATCTCCCGGTCGAGCAGAATGTTCGGCAGCGTAATGTACGGATGGCGATCGAGCCAGACGCGGCGGCCGATCGCGGCCTGCGCGGGCGAGAGCGTGTAGAGTGCGACCGTCGGCACCTCGCGCAGCGTCGCTTCGAGCACCGCGGTGCCCGAGGCGATCCAGGCCGCGTCCGCGGCGTCGAGCGCCGCGCGCGCGCCCCGCACGAGCGCAGGCGGCGGCATCTCCGCATGGGCCGCGAGCACGCGCGCGACGTGGCCCGCGCCCTCGTCGTCGGCGACCGCGAGCGAGAACCGCGCGTGCGGTCGGCGCGCGCGCACGAGCTCGCTCGCGCGCAGCAAAATCGGGAGATGGCGCTCGATCTCGCCGCGCCGGCTCCCCGGTAGCAACGCGACCGTCCCGCCGTCCGGCGGCGTCGCGGCGCGCGGCGCGCGCGGTTCCACGAGCGAGCCGAGCGGATGGCCGAACCAGGCGATCGGCAGGCCGAGGCCCGAGTAGAAATCGCGCTGATGTGCGAACGCCGTGAGCGGCAGCGCGTTCCCGGCCACGAGCCGCGCCTTCTCGGCGGAATCGAGCCACGCGCCGGGCGGGAAATAGTACAGGACCGAACCGGTGTAGCCGAGCGCGCGCAGCACACGCGCGAAGCGCACGTTATAGGCGCCGAAATCGACGAGCACGACGAGGTCGACGGGATCGCGGCGCAGCGCGAGCGCGTGCCGGAAGACGTCGAGCACGAGCGGCGGGATCCGGCGCAGCGCCGCGAGGGGGCCGAGGCTCGCCCAGCCCGTCGTGCGCGTGACGAGCGTGAAGCCCGCCGCCGCCATGCGGTCGCCGCCGACGCCCGAGAACGCGGCGTCAGGGGCGAATTCGCGGATCGCCTCGGCGAGCGTCGCCGCGAGCATGTCGCCCGAAGCCTCACCCGTCGCCGCGAAGATTCGCAGCGGCGGGCTCACTTCACGATGCCGCGCTCCGACGGCGCTTCGATGAATGCCAGCAGCTCTCGGCCCTGATCGCTGCGCACGATCTCGCGCATCGCATCCTTCGCCTGCGAGATGTTGTGGCCCGACCGATACAGGATGCGGTAGCACTCCTTGAGTTCCGAAACGATCTCGGGCGTAAACTCCGCGCGGCGCAGGCCCACCGAATTAAGACCGTACGGCTGCGCCGGATTCCCCTCCACGAGAAAGAACGGCGGCACGTCGCGCGTGAGGCGCGTGATCCCGCCGACCATCGCGTGCTGGCCGATGCGCACGAACTGATGGACGCCCGTCTGGCCGCCGACGGTCGCGTAGTCCTCGATGACGACGTGGCCCGCGAGCTGCGCCGTCGACGACATCGTCACGTGATCGCCGATCGCGCAGTTGTGCGCGATGTGGACATAGGCGAGCAGCAGCGAGTCGGCGCCGACGGACGTGGTCTCGCCCTCGCCCGTCGCGCGGTTGACCGAGACGTATTCGCGCAGCACCGTCCGATCGCCGATCGTCGTGTACGAGCGCTCGCCGTGGAACTTGCGGTCCTGCGAGGGCGAGCCGATCGAGCAGAACGGATGGATCTCGCTATCCTCGCCGATCGTCGTGTAACCGTTGACGACAACGTGCGCGAGGAGCTTCGTACGCGCGCCGATCTTGACGGTCTCGCCGACCACGCAGAACGGCCCGATCTCCGCGCCCGCGCCGATCTCGGCCTTGGGATGCACGACCGCGCTCTTATGGATCACAGGTGCAGCACCGTCGCATCGAGCCCGAAATCCTCGACGAAGGTCACGGCGAACTGCAGCTGCGCCGAGCACACGAGCTTGCCGTCGACCTTGCCCTCCGCCGCGACCCAGCCGATGCCCGAGCGTGAGCGCAGCAGCGTCGTCTCCATGTCGAAGCGATCGCCGGGCAGGACGGGCCGCCGGAACTTCGCCTTGTCGATCCCCGTGAGAAACGCGATGCGCCGCCGGAAGTCGTCGGGCCCGAGGATGATCGTGCCGCCGAGCTGCGCGAGCGCCTCGATCATCAGCACGCCCGGCATGATCGGCAAGCCCGGAAAGTGCCCCTGGAAGAACTGCTCGTTCATTGAGAGATTCTTGTAGCCGACGGCGCGGACGTTGCGTTCGAAAGCGGTGATGCGATCGACGAGCAGCATCGGATAGCGATGCGGCAGCACCGCCATGATCTCGAGGATGTCCATGCTCTGCTCGTCGCTCACGCGTGCAAAGCGACGGCGGACGACGCGCCGCGCTCCGCGCGCAGCGCGCGCGTCGCGAGCGCGTGCAGCCGATGACCGCTCTTGATCGAGACGACGTCCGCGAGCGGCCACGCGCCGAGGAGCGCGAAGTCGCCGACGAGATCGAGCACCTTGTGCCGCACGACCTCGTTCGGCCACCGCTCGGGCGCGAGCGCGCCGTCGGGCCCATACACGAGCGCGTTGTCGAGCGAGCCGCCACGCGCGAGCCCCGCGGCGAGCAGCGCCTCGACCTCGTGGAGATAGCCGAACGTCCGAGCGGCCGCGATATCGCGCGTGTAACTCTCGAGCTCGACGCGCGCGTCGATGAACTGCGCGCCGACCGGCGGCGCGAAGTCGACGGCGAAGCGCACGCGAAACGCGTCGGCGGGCGCGAGCGCGAGATAGCCGTCGCCATCGCGAAAGACGTGCGGCCGATCGAGTCGGAGCTCGGCGCGCGGCGCGTCCTGCGCGACCGTGCCGACGCGCGCGAACTCCGCGAGGAACGCCGCGGCGCTGCCGTCGATGATCGGGATCTCCGGCCCCCGGACCTCGATCGTCGCGTTCGTGATGCCGGCGACGAAGAGCGCGGAGAGCAGATGCTCGACGGTCGAGACGGTCACGCCGTTGCGACCGAGCACCGTCGCCCGGCGCGTCTCGACGACGTACTCGGCATGCGCCGGAAATGTTACCGTTCCGAGTGAAAACTCGAGTCCCGTACCGATTTTCGCGGGGTGCACGATCGTGCGGCCGTCGACGCCCGTATGGAGCCCGACGCCGCCGAACGTTACCGGCGATTCGAGCGTTCGCTGCTGGATCACCGGCGTTCCAAGGCGTTCACGCGTTCGACCAATTTGTCGAGGTTCTTGATGCGAACCTGCTTGCGCAGCTCCGCGCGATGGTCTTGTGCGGGCGCGCCGCTCACCGTCGCGCCGCCCGGGACGTCGTTCCACACGTGCGTGCCGCCGGCGATCGTGACGCGCGCGCCGATCGAGATGTGGCCGTTGACGCCCGCCTGGCCACCGATGACCGTGTAGTCGCCGACGGTCGTCGACCCCGCGACGCCCGCGAGCGCCGCGACGCCGCAGTTACGGCCGATGCGCACGTTGTGCGCGACCTGAACGAGATTGTCGATCTTGGTCCCGTCGCCGATCGTCGTCGCGCCCGTCTGCGCGCGATCGATGCAGGCGTTCGCGCCGATCTCGACGTCGTCGCCGAGCACGACGTTCCCGACCTGCGGGATCTTCGCGAACCGGCCGTCGAGGAAGACGTATCCGAAGCCGTCGGAGCCCACGACTACGCCCGCCTGCAGCACGACGCGCGCACCCGCGACGCAGCCCGCGAGCAGCATCGCGCGCGGATGCAGCATGCCGTCCTCGCCGAGCACGGCGCCCTCGCCGATGTGCGCGCCGGCGGCGAGCACGCAGCGCGAGCCGATCGTCGCGCCCGCGCCGATCGTGACGAGCGGCCCGACGACGACGTCGTCGCCGAGCGTCGCGCTCGGATCGATGACGGCCGAGGGATGGCGCGCTGGCCCGAGCGGCCGCGGCGGCGCGAGATCCGCGAGCAGCGTCGCGAGCCCGGCCCGCGCCGAGTCGACGAGGACGAGCGGCTTCGCGGTCGCGCCGACCGCACCCGCGAGCGCGGGCTCCGTGAGAACGGCCGCCGCGCGCGAGGCAAGCGCGCGCCGCAGGTAACGCTCGTCCGTGGCGAACGTCAGCGTTGTCGCGTCGACGTCGTCGATCGCGGCGATCCGCTCGATCGCCACGGCCGCATCGCCGCGCACCTCGCCGCCGAGCCGCCGCGCGATCGCGCCGAGCGTCATGATTTCGCGGGCGTCTCGACGATCTTGAGATCGCGCTCTACGTCGCCCGTGATGTCGACGCCGCCGTAGCCGACGTACTGCCGCGTCAGCACGAGCTTGATGCTCTTCTGCGCCGCGACGCGCTGCGCGGCTTCGCGCACGTCGTCCGTGATCTCGTTCTGCTCGCTCACGAACTGCGCGCGCAGCGATTCCATGCGCCGCTGCTTCTCTTCCGCAGGCGCCGCGGACTGTTCGATCGCGGCGGTGTCGGCGGCGAGCTGATTGCTGTAGTTGATGAACTTCGGCCAGTTCGCTTGGATGCGCTGCAGATCGACCGTCGCGATCGGCGGCGGCGCGGGCTTCGCGCACCCGGCGAGCGCGGCGAGCAGGACGGCGCAGAGGATGGGGCGGCGGCTCATTCGTGCAGGCTCTCGATCTCGGGTTTGGCGACGGCAGTAAGGTCCACGGCGCTCGCGGGCGCCAGAACGCCCGAGACGACCACGTCGATCCCGCGCTTGCGGGCGAGCGCGCCGACCTCGCGGTCGATCTGATCGACCATCGATGCGTAGAGATCGGCGCGCTGATTCTGCAGCTTGGCGATCGCCTGCTGCGCGTCGCGACGCGATTTGGCGTCGCCCGCGGCGAGCGACTTGAAGCGCGCGGTCAGATCCGCGCGCGTCTTCTGAAACCGGCCGATCTCGCGCGCGGCGTCGGTGTCGAAGTCGTGCTGGTACGTCGCATGCAGCTTGGCGAGTCGCGCGCGCAGCTCGGGCGAGACGTCGGGCGGGAGCGGCGTCCCGCCCGCCCCCGGGAGGGGCCCGAGCGAGCGGCCGAGGGTGCGGCTCGCGGCGACGTCGCGCGCGTCGATGCTCGCGACCGTCCGGCGCCGAATCTTCGCGACCTCGACCGCGAGCTCGCGGTCGATCCCGGCGCGCAGCACGCGCCGCTGCTCCGCGAGCGTCGCCTGATCGCGATTGCGAATCTTCGCCATCGCGTCGGCCTCGGAGCGGTCGAGCGCATCGAGCTTCGCGCGCGTATCGGCGCGCGCTACATCGTCGAGGGCGAGGTTCGAGAGCTGCGTGCGCAACGACAGCCGTTCGGCGGCATGGCGGGTGGCGAGCGCGAGCGCGGCGTCGGCTTCCTTGCGCTGCGTCGCCTCGACGCGCGCCGCGTACTCGCGGGTCGCGCGCTCGGCGAGCGCGTGCTGCAACGCCATCACCGCGCGCCGGTCCTGGTCCACGAGCTGCCCGCGATATGCTTGGAAGTTCTTGCTCCCGGCATCGGCAGCCGCGGCCGACTGGACCTGCGCCTCGCGCGCAAGCGAGTTCGCGATCGACTTGCCGCTCGGGCCCGTCGCCGCGCGCGACGACGCGAGCGCCGCCGCGATCGCGGCACGCTCGCGGGCCGAGTATTCGCGCTGATCGCTCGCGAGCGCAACGCGCGTCTGGGCGGCCGCGCGATCGAGCTCGCCCTGCAGCTCGTGCTCCGCGCGCAGGATCTCATCGCCGGCATTCGCGAGCCCGGCGGGCGCCGAGGTGAGCTCGAGGGCCTGGACGTCCTCGTCGAGGTGCGCGAGCTGCGGGTAGAGCGGATGCGCGCGCACGAGCAGCGGCATCTCGACGAAACCGACCCTCCCGCCGCTCGCAAGGATGCTCGCGATGGCGCTCGGGCCGGGCGTCGGGCTCGCGCTCGCGACGGGCGCCGCCGTGCCGCCGCCGCGCGCGCAACCGGCCGCGAGCGCGACGAGCGTCAGCGCGCCGAGGCTACTTGAGCGCCGCGGAGACATCGCCCGTGATATCGGTGCCGCCGTAGATGAGATTCGAGCGATCGACGACGAGCACCAGATTGCGCTTCTGCGCGACCGACTGGATGGCCGCGCGCGTCCGGTCGACGAGCGGCGTGATCACGCGCTTCTGCTCCGCCTCGACCGAGCTCTGCGCCTGCGCGAGCACCGCCCGCCGCTCGGCGTCGGTCTTCGCGCGCGTCAGCTTCGCTCGCGCGTCCTGCTGGGCGCGCGCCTCGAACCGCGCGACCTCGTCGTTGGCCTTGCGCAACTGCGGGATCGCGTCGATCGCGGACTGGTCGACGTAGCCCACGGTCGAGGGCGGCGGCGAGCTCGCCGGCGGCGGCACGCCGCCCGGACCCGCCATCACGCGCAGCACATCGGGCGTCACGTCGCGGCCGCCCGCGATCATGATCCGCTTGTCGAGCACGACCGAGAGCGAATCGCTCGAGGCGACCGAGGCGACCGCCGCCTGCGCGCGCCCGAAGAGCGGCGCGAGCACCGTTCGCTGCTGCGCCGCGAGCTTCGCCTGGAATTCCGCCGCGACCCGAGCCTGCTCGGCTTGGCCGTGCACGCCGCGCATCCGCGCGACGAACTGCCGATCGAGCTGCGCCTTGTATGCCTGCAGCGACCGGTTCGCATCGACGAACGTCCCGTCGCTCGCGAGCGCCCCCTGATCGACGAACCCGATCTCCTCCACGCCCGTCGAGGCGGCCCCCGCGACCGACCCGACCCCGACGAGCAGCACCCCGAGCGCAACGAATCCCACCAATCGTTTAACTACCATACCATTCCCGTCCAACCGTGTTCGTTTCCCATCGCAGAGCCACGCCAAGATGTCACCTCGTCCGCCCGGTCCTAGCTCGTTCTCGCGCGGGCGACCCGTCGCTTCACTTCGCGCCGCGTGACGCGCGCGCGCCGGCCTCCAAGCCGAGCCGCCCACCCAACCGAAGCGAAGCGAGCGCCCACCCCCGACAACCCCCCGCCCAAACGCAACGCGATGCGAGAGCGATTTTCGCTGCTGCAAGGCGCGAGGAGCGCAGCGTGCCTCCGGCACGTAAGCGACGAGCAACGCCGCAGCAGCGAAAAAGCGCCGAGCCGCACTAAAAGCTTTGGCCGATGCCGAAGCTTGTATGCGCACCCGACTTGCCGCGGGCGAAATCGAGCCGGATCGACTTGAAGCCGAGCTGCGGGATGTCGAAGCGCAGGCCGACGCCCGCGTCTGCGCGGTACAGGAAGCTGTTGTAGTTCACGACGACGTTGCCGAAGGCGTCGGTGATCGGCAAGGCGCCGCGGATGCGCTGGCCGCCGTAGTCGCTGAAGAACGCGAGGCCGAACTTACGGTCGGGCGAGATCGGCACGCGCAGCTCCGCCTGGAGCAGCACTTCCTCGGTGCCGTAGAAGACCTGGCTGTACCCGCGCAGCTGCTGGTCCGTGAGCACGAAGAGCTTGCTCGGCGGGATTGCGCCCGTCGTGTTCCCGAGCAACGCGTGCACGCCGAACGTCGCGGCCTTGAGCACCGGGAAGAACTTCGCAACGTCGAGGGTCGTGACGGTATATTTGAATTGCGAGCCGATCGGCTTCCCGGAGACCTCTTCCGAGAGCGCGGCGAGACTGCCGCGGCGCGGGTTGACGACGTCGTCGCGGTTGTCGTTCTGCAGGCCGAACGTCACCGAGTGCAGGTTGTAGCCCGCGCCGTTGGACGTGTTCGCGATCGACGGCGCGTCGATGCCGAGCGTCGTGCCGTTGGTCGTGCCGAGCAGGCCGTTGGTCGAGTTGTTGAAGATCTGCGTCGAGCCGAAGAGATAGTAGCCCGAGGGCAGAATGACGTCGGTCGCCAGGCGCTGCACCGAAATGCCGACCGTCGCGATCGCCGTGTCGTTGATCCGCCGCCCGACGTTGAGCGAGATGCCGCTCGAGCGATTGGTGTACGTCGCGGCGTTGTTCGCGATGAGGTTGGCGTTGGGGGTGAGGACGACGGGCTGGCCCGTGACCCCGGCCGAGCTCGAGGCCGCCGTCGACGGTGTCGAGACGACGGGATTGACGCCCGTCGAAATCGTGCTCGAGGCCTGATAGATCTGATAGAAGTTCGTCTGGGCGCTCGTGAAGAGCGACGCGCCGAGGCTGTAGAGCTGCGAGACGCGCGTGTTGCCGAGGTATGGCACCGTATAACTGATCGAACCGTCGGAGACGCGCGAGCCGCGTTCGAGGCGAACCGACGCGCCGTTGCCGGTGCCGTTGATGTTGTTCTGCGAATAGGAGAGCGTGCCCGTGAGCCCCTGACCCGTCGGGCCGCCGGAGTAGCCCGCGCCGACCTGCGCCGTGCCCGTGCGCTGCTCCTTGACGGACCAGTCCAGCGTGAGCGCCCACGGCTTCTTGGGATCGGGACCGGGCTTTTGCTGGACGTCGACCTTTTCGAAGAAGCCGAGGTTGTTGAGCCGCTCGTAGTCGCGGCGCACGAGCCCCTGCGTGATGATCATGCCGGGATGGAGCCGCAGCTGGCGGCGGATCACGACGTCCTTCGTGATCGTGTTGCCCGTGACTTGAACGGCGCCGATCGTCGCGACGTGGATGTCGTATTTGACGTCGGCCGTGCCCGTCTGGAGATTGATCGTCGTCGGGTCGATGCCGGCTTCGAAATCGCCGAGCGAGAGGTCGGCCTTGTCGTAGAGCTTCTTGAGCGCTTCGTAATCCTTGTCGCGCGCGTCCTCGGAGTACGGCTGACCCGCCTTGAGGCTCACCGTCTTGAGGATGATCGCCTTCGGGAACACGGGATCGCCCGTGACCTCGATGTTACGGACCGTCAGGCCCTCGCGCACGTCGATCGCCAGGGTGCCGTCGGGCTTGATGTCGAGGTTCGAGACGTGCGTCGGCAACTGGCCGCCGTACCCGATCTTGTCGTAGTACGCGTTGATCTTGAGCACGTCGTCGTGGAACGTGTTCGTGTTGAGGACCTGGCCGACGCTCGTGTCCATGAGCGCGAGCAGCGTGTCGTTGGGCACGTGCGTGTTGCCGCCGAAGACGATCCGCGCGACGACGGGGTTCTCGATGACGCGGTACGTGATCGCGATGCCGCCCGGGCGCTGACGGACCAGCGGCGGCACCTCGTCGCCGAAGTAGCCGAGATCCTGGATGCGCTGCAGGTCGCCCTTGACGGTCTGCTCGTCGAAGGGCTGCCCGACACGCGTCTGCACAACGTTGAGGATGACGGCCGTCGGCACGTGCGCGTTGCCGGAGACGTCGACGCTCACGATCCGGGGCGCGCTTGCGTTCGCGGCGCTCGGCGGCGCCGCGATCGGCGGCGGCGTCACGACACCGGGCACGACGCCGGGCGCCGAGGACGGCAGGCTTGGGGCCGCACCGCCGGGCGCGGTCGTAAACGGCGGCGGCGCGGAGGGCGTCGCGTCGGGCGCGGGCGGCGCGGACGGCGCGGCGGTCGCGGGACTGACCGACGCCGCAGGCGACGGCGAGGCGGCGGCTGGCGCGCCGCGATGCGGCCGAGCGTCGGCGACGATGGGTGAGAGCAAGCCGACCGCGGCGGTGAGCGCTCCGATCGATTGAAACGCGCGTCTCGCGGGCAACGACATTCTCAGCAGTAGCGTCCTTCCAAAGGGCTCCGGTCCGGCTTCCAGCGCCGGGGCGTTCGTCCTCGCATGGGTCGGTCCTACGTTTCCAAGCGAGCGATCCTTTACGGAAAGAGCCGCTGGAGCGTCGCAGAGAACCCGATGGTGCCCGAAATCGGCTGAGCGGCCTGGATCCGGCTGTTGAGCGTCGTGACGTAGCCAACCGGCTGGAGCGACGTGAGCCCATATGCGCCGAGCGTCTGGAACACCGTGACCTGCACGGCGTCGGCCGGACTCGGCCGGTAGTCGAACCCGAACGTCTGACGGTTGGGGTAGCCGAAGCTCGTCGCGTACAGCGCGTTGAGCTTCTTGCCGAGGTTCTTGCGCGCGGAAAGCCCGACGGCCCCTGTGTATGCGACGTTCACGTCGACGTTCGAGAGGCCGAGCGCACCCGCGACCCGCGTCTCGACGGGCGCGAGGAGCGTTCGCGTGAACTGCGCGTTCGCGATCCCGAAGGCTTCCTGGGCGACGACGACCTGGCCGCTCGCAGCGCGCGTCGTCGCGAGCGCCCCGGGCGTGCCCCGCGCCGCGGTGCTGCCGTAGGGCGTCGCCTGGTCGGCATCGGTGAAGAGGTTGCGGTCGCCGAGAGCCGGCGCGCCGAGCAGCAGGCCAAGAATCTGCTGCCGGCCGTAGGCGGGATCGGAGGTGAGATCGAGCGCGAGGTGCGTGAGCGGCCCGCGCACGCCGAGCGTGACGTCGGCCGAGCCCGCCGCGTTGCGCAGCATGTTGGGATCGGGATCGACGACGTGCGTGATCGCGTGCGCCGAGAGCAGCGGCACCGCGCCGGCGCTCGGCGTGAAGGCGACGGACCCGTCGAGGAGCCGAAAGACGGTGTTCACGTACGTCAGCGTGCCGCCGGTCGAGGCGAAGTTGCCGTCGAGCAAGGGCGCGTCGACCGTCCCGCCGACGTGGAGCGCCCCGCGCGCGCCGATATCGACGTTTGCGCTGCGGACGCGCACCGCGCGGCCGGCCGAAACCGCGAGATCAAGCCGCACGGGCGGCGGACCCGCCGGGGGCCCGAGCGTACCGGCGGCCGCGGCTTCGGACGCCTGCGGCAGCACGAGCGCCGAGAACGGGATCGTCGCGTCGGTGAGGTCGAGGACGCCGCTCGCGGAGCGCCCGCCCGCCGCGTCCCGCTCGAGCGCGAGGCTGCCGTCGATGCGGCCGGAGCCGTAGGCCGGCAGGTCGAGCCGCGCGCCGCGCGCCGTCGCGACGAGGCGGACGGCGCCGAGCGGCCCGCCGCGACCGCCGAGATCGGCGGTTCCGCGCAGGTCGAGCGTACCCGAGCCCGCGCGGGCGTGCAGGCGCTCGAGCCGTGCTTGCGAGCCCGTGAAGACCGCCTGCCCGACGATCCCCTCGAGCGGCACGAGCTCGGCCGGCGTCGTGAGCGTGCCCCGGGCGAGCGTCGCCGACCCGACGAGGGCGGGGGCGCCCGCTGTGCCGCCGACCTCGAGCGCGGCGCCAAGGACGCCGCTCAGCTTCGAGCCCGCGGGCAGGAGCGGCGCGAAATCGCCGAGATCGAGGCCGCTCGTCCGCAGCGTGAGCGCGAGCGGCGCGCTCGGGGGGCCGAATCCGAAGGGCTCGATCTCGAGCGGCAGCGAGCCCGCAATCGCGACGGAGCCGCGCGCGAAGTCAAGCCGCGCGTCGCGCAGCGCGATCTCGCGCCCGTGCAGCGCAAACCGGCCGCCGGCCCGCGGGATCGCGATGCCGCGCAGGTGCGCGTCCGCCGCCGAAAACGACCCGTCGACGCGCGGCCGCCCCCGCGTGCCGCCGACGAGCACATCGGCCGCGCCGGTACCCGCGATCCCAAAGCCGCCGGCTCCGAGGCGCAGCGCGAGCGTTCGCAGGTCTGAGCTGCTCGCGACGAGGTGGAGCGCGAGCGGGTCGCTCGGGCGCAACCCGAGGCTGCCCGACACCGTGAGCGCAAGCGACGGCAGCGCAACGTCGAGCCGCTCGAGGGTCGTCGCCCGCGCCGTCGAGGACGCGGCGAGCGTGAGGCGGTCCACGGGGAAGGGCCCGAGCGAGCCGCCCGAGAGTGCGGCGGTCGTCCGGACGTCGGGCCGACCGAGCGGTCCGGCGAGCGTGGCGTCGGCGTCGAGCCGGCCCGTCACGGGGAACGCGTAGCCGACCGCGGGCAGCCAGACGCCGAGATCGAGCCCGCGCACGGTCGCCGTGCCATCGAAGCGCGACCGGGCCGCGAGCTCGGCGAGGGGCGCTTGGGTCGCGAGGCGCGCGGTGCCCGCGATTGCGAGCATGCCCGCCTCGCCGCCGACGGCGAGCCGGCCGCGCACCGCCGGCCCGTTTGAGGTCCAGAACGCGGCGGCATCGCCGATTCGGAAGCTACGCACGCGCACGCCATGCAGCGCCACGTCGGCGCTCGTTGCGATTCGCGCGCCGCGCCGCATGAAGCGCAGGGCGAACCGGCCGCGGCCCGCGAGCGTGTCGCCGTCGTCGAAGAGATCGTCGAAATCCGTGAGGTCGACGGCGGGCGCGCGCAAGAGCAGCGCCGCGTCCCGGGCTCCGGCCGACCCGGCCGCCGAGAACCCGACGACCGTCGAGCCGACGGTCACGTGCCCGCGGCGCGCGACAAACCGGCCCGGCCGAATGCGCAGCGCCATCGTCGCATCGGAGAACGCCAGGCCTCCGAGGTCGCCCTCGGGGACGGCGAGGGTGCCCGTGGCAAGGTAACGCGCGCCGCGGCCGCGGACGCGCAGGTCGGCCGCCACCGTTCCCGACAGGTCGCCCGCGGTTGGATCGGCGTCCGCCGCCAGCGGCCCGAGTTCGGTCGCGGGCACGCGCAGCCGCAGGTCGTACCGTGCGAGGCCGGCGCCGCCGTCGCTCACCGTCCCCGCCACGCTGCCGACGTTCTCGCCGAAGCGCGCCTGCGAGCGCTCGAGCCCGAGCCGCCCCGCGCTTGCCGTGACCCGGCCGTTCGCCGCGCTCGGCAGACCGCGGACGCGCGCGCCCGCGACCGCCGCGCCGCCGACGAAGACGGGTCCGGCACCCGGCCGCTGCGCGACGCGGCCGACCGCGAAGAGGCGGCCGGGGCGGACCGCGGGCAGCGCAACGGCGCCGGCGAGCGCGGTCCCCGCGACCGACACCGCGAGGTCGCCCGCGGGATCGATCCGGCCCGCAGCCGCCACCCGGCCGCCGCCGAGCAGGCCCGTCGCGCCGTAGATTGCGACGCCCCGCGGATCGAGCGCGAGCGTGCCCGCGACGCCCGCGAGGTCGAGCCCGAGCAACCGGGCGCCCGGCGTTCCGGCAGCCGTCGTCTGGACGACGGTCCGGCCTGGGCCGACGAGCAGCCGGACCGGCCCGGCGACGGGCCCCGTCGCGCCGAGCGGGCCGCTCAGCGTCGCGAGCCGCGCAAAGTCGCCGTCGTAGCGGCCGTCGAGCGCGAGCCCGGCCGCGGTGTCGGCGCCGCCGCCGGCGAAGGCGCCCCATGGCCCGCGTGCCGTGACGTTCGCGAGCCGCAGGTCGCCGAAGCTCCCGCGGACGTCGCCCGCGGCGCGCGCGAGCCGCACGCCGCCGACGGCGAGGTCCGTCGCGGCGAGCCGGCCCGCGAGCCCGAAACGCGACGGCGGGCCCGCGCCCGCGAGCTCGCCCGAGAGGCGGCCCGCGAACGGCGGCGCAGCGAGCGCGATGCCCGGCAGCACGGCGCCGTCCGCACGCACGAACGGCCAGTCGCGCGCGTCGAGCCAGAAGCGCGACTCGCCGATCCGGCGCTCGAGCGTAAAGCTCCCCGCGAGCCGCGCGCCGCCCGGACCGCGCAGCGCCACGGGCCCGAGTCGCCCGTCGCCGTCCGCGCCGAGATCGAACGTCCCGGCTGCCGTCGTCCCGCCGCTGGTCCCGGCGACCGTCCCGAGCGCGGCGAGCCGCAGACCCGGTCCCGTGAGGAGGCCGAGCGCCTCGAGCCGCAGCGCCGGCGCCGCCTGTGCGAGATACGGGATCGTCGCCGTGCCGCCGGTCGCCCGGACGACGAGCTCGGTGCGCGGCGCGCGCCCGGCGAGGTCGAGGGCGCCCTGCGCGCGGACGGCAAGCCCGCCGTAGCTGCCGCGCACGCCGATCGCGTCGACGGCCCCGTTCGCGACGGCGAGCGTCGCGGCGAAATCCGCGATCGGATAGGGCCCATAGCGCGCCGCGGGCGCCGAGAGGCCAACCGCAACGATCGGCGCGCCGACGGGGCCGCCGAGCACGCTCGCGAGCCGCATCGCCCCCGTCGCCGGGACGGCGTGCGCCCAGCCGAAGAGCCGGCGCGCGTCGGCGAGGTCGCCCCGGCCGGCGAGAGCGATCCGGAACTGCGGGGCTCCGCGGTCGAAGAGTCCGCCCGCCAGTCGCACCGGTAGCGGCCCGAGCCGCCCGGTCAGGCCCGCACCCGGGCTCACCAGCGCGTCGTCGCTGAGGTCGAGCCGCCCCGCGAGCCCGCGCGCGGGCGGCGCGAATCCCGGCACGAGCAGCGCGCCGTCGCGCACGATCGCGCTCCCGGCGACGTGAACGGCCGCGCCGGGCTCGCCGGGCCGGGCCGGAAACCGGTAGAGCCGCAGATCCACGTCGCGTAGCGAGCCGCCGAGGAAACGCGCCGACGGGGCGTTGGCGAGCCAGTTCGCGAGCGGTGCGAGCGGCAACCCGGGCGCCCGAAGCCGCGCGAACGTCGTGCCGTCCACTCCGTCTTGGGCCGCGCCGAGCGAGAAGCGAGCGTTCGGCTCGCGCGCGAGACGGCCCCGCAGCGCGAGGGTCGAGCGCGCGGCCGAGTCGATGCGCGCGTGCGCCCCGATCCCGGTGAGCGCGAGCTGCCGCGCGGCGGCGATGCGCCGGGTCGGATCATCGAGCTCGAGCGAGCCGTCGACGATCCGCACGCGCAACCGCCACGGCGGCCCCGGCGACGCGGCCGGCTGCGTCGCCGCTGTTCCGCCGCCGCCGCCGAATCCGAACGAGCCGTCGGGCCGCCGCCGGATGACGATCTGCGGCCGGTCGAGCTCGATCGCGCGGAGGCCCAGGCGCCGATCGCCGCGGCCGAGGAGCCCGGCCGGATCGAAGGCGACGCGAATCCGGGCCACGCGCAGGCTCGCGCCGTACCGCGCCGAGTCAACCCGCAGATCCGCAACGTCGAGCCGGCCCGCGCCGAGCTTGATCGCGCCGACGTGCGCCGAGCCGCCGAGCGCGAGCCCGAGCCCGGCCGAGACCACCGTGCGGCCGACCGGTCCCCGCCACCACGTGAGCGCTGCGAGCGCGAGGACCAGGGCGACGACGATCGCAAGCCCGGCGGGCCGGCGGCTGCGGCGTTCCCGCCGCCCGGGGGTCGGCGAGGCCGCGGGGGCGGGCGGGGGCCCGGCCGCCGCTACGTCGAGCGGCCCGTCGAGCTTCGTCTCGGCCTCACGGGGTGCATCAGAGGTCCAAATTCTTCACCGACCGCGCGTACGCTTGGATGAACGACCCCAGCCGCTCGCGCGGCCGGGGACCCCAACGTTGGAAGCGCCTCCGGCGCGGCGAGTTCATCCAAGCGTACGCGCGTCATCAGAGGTCCAAATTCTTCACCGACCGCGCGTACGCTTGGATGAACGACCCCAGCCGCTCGCGCGGCCGGGGACCCCGACGTTGGAAGCGCCTCCGGCGCGGCGAGTTCATCCAAGCGTACGCGCGTCATCAGAGATCCAAGTTCTTCACCGACCGCGCGTACGCTTGGATGAACTCTTTGCGGGGTTCAACCTTGTCGCCCATCAGCGTCGCAAACATCTCGTCGGCGGCGACGGCGTCCTCGAGGGCGACCTGCTTGAGGCGACGGCTGTCGATGTCCATCGTCGTCTCGGCGAGCTGCTCGGCGTCCATCTCGCCAAGCCCCTTGTACTGCTGGAGCTGGAACTCTTTGGGGTCGCGGCCGGCGTAGATCGCGGTGAGCTCGTCCTCGCTGAACGCGTACTCGTGCTTCTTGCCACGCCGCACGCCGTACAGCGGCGGCATCGCAATATACACGAACCCGCGCGCGATCAGCGCGCGCATCTGCTGATAGAAGAATGTCAAAAGCAGCGTCCGGATGTGCGAGCCGTCGACGTCGGCATCGGTCATGATGATGATCTTATGGTACCGAAGCTTCTCGACGTCGAACTCCGCAGCGATGCCGGTGCCGAGCGCCGTGATCATCGAGCGAATCTCTTCGTTCGCGAAGACCTTGTCCTCGCGCGCCTTCCAGACGTTGAGGATCTTGCCGCGCAGCGGCAGGATCGCCTGGGTCTTGTAGTCGCGGCCCATCTTCGCCGTGCCGCCCGCCGAATCGCCCTCGACGAGGAAGATCTCCGAGACGACCGGGTTCTTGTCCGTGCAGTCGACGAGCTTGCCCGGGAGGCCCATCCCGTCGAGGGCGCTCTTGCGGCGCGAGAGGTCGCGCGCCTTCTTCGCCGCTTCACGCGCACGCTGCGCCTGCATGCACTTGTCGACGATCGCGCGCGCGTGCTTGGGATTCTCTTCGAAGAAGAATTCGAGCCGTTCCGACACGAGGGAGTTAACGATCCCGCGGACGCGCGCGTTTCCCAGCTTCGTCTTGGTCTGGCCCTCGAACTGCGGTTCCTCGAGCTTCACCGAGACGACGGCCGTGAGCCCCTCGAGGCAATCGTCCGTGGAGAGGTTGGCGTCGGAGTCCTTGAGGATCGAGCGCTTCCGGGCGTAGCTATTGACCGCCGTCGAGACCGCCGTGCGGAACCCAAGGAGGTGCATCCCGCCCTCGATCGTGTTGATGTTGTTTGCGTAGGAAAAGATGTTTTCGGAATACGTGTCGGCCCATTGCAGCGCGCACTCGACGTTCACGCCGTCGCGGTCGCCGTTGGTCGAGACGATCGGATGGATCGGATCCTTCTTGTCGTTGAGGTGCTCGACAAACGAAACGATCCCGCCCTCGAACTGATACGTCTTCTGGCGGAGCTCCTCGCCGCGCTCGTCGACGAGCGTGATCGAGAGCCCGCGGTTGAGGAACGCGAGCTCGCGCAACCGGCGCTGCAGAATGTCCCAGTGGAAATCCGTCGTTTCGAACATCGAGCGGTCCGGTAAGAACCATTGGTACGTTCCCGTACCTTCGACGTGCTTCTCGATGACGCGCATCTTCTCGACGGTGACGCCGCGCTCGAAGACGATCTCGTAGCGCTTCCCGCCACGCGAGACGCGCGTGATCATCTTCTCCGAGAGCGCGTTGACGACCGAGATGCCGACACCGTGCAGGCCGCCAGAGACCTTGTAGCCGCCCTTGCCGAACTTGCCGCCCGCGTGCAGGATCGTCATCACGACCTCGACGGCGGGCAGCCCCTCCTCGGCGTGGAGGTCGATCGGGATGCCGCGACCGTCGTCCTCGACCGAGCATGAGCCGTCCTTGCCGAGCACGACGCGGATGCGCGTCGCGTACCCCGCGAGCGCCTCGTCGACGGCGTTGTCGACGGCTTCGTACACGAGCTGATGGAGCCCGCGCTCCGACGTGTTTCCGATGTACATGCCGGGCCGCTTGCGGACGGCCTCGAGGCCCTTGAGGACCTCGATCTGTTCGCCCGTATATTCATTCATTCGTTGGTAGAATTCGACGATTGCGCCGCCGAGCCCCACAGGAGCGCCTCGAGCTCCGGCCCGAGCATGTTCCGCACGACCGCGGGCGTGATCCGCTCCGGCGGCAGACGGGACTTTAAGAGCAGGTACGAGCTCGCTAGCGGCCGCTCGATGCCACCTGGCGAGAGCTTGCCGGCGCGCCGCGCGCGATCGAGCGCGAGCCACCAGCGCTGCAGGAGCGCCCGGCGGATCGCGTCGAGCTCGCTCGGCTCGATGTCCGGGAGCCGGCTCAGGAGTTCGGCTTCCCCGAGCCATGGCGCCGCATACAGCAGCCGTTCGGCCGTTGCGCGCCGCGCGAGCGCTCCGGCGCCCGCACACGGCCCGCAGCGGCCGCCCCGAACGTCGCGCGGCACGCCGCACTCGGAACAGCAGCCCGCCGCGCTCTGCTCGCGGCCCGCGAACCGGCGCCGCAGCCGCGCGAGCGCTTCGGCCACGTCCGCGGCGGGTGCGAGCGGCGGGGCCGGGTCGCGCCCATACGGCCCGCCGGCGGCCGGCTGCCGGGCGGCCGGGGCGACCGGGGTGGCGGGCCGGACCCGCTCGGCCCGGCGGCGGCCGCTGCGAAAGATCAGCTTCGAGATTCCGCGGCCGGCCGGGAGCGCCGCGAGCCCGGCGATGATCGGCACGGAGAGCATCTGGAGCTCCGCGCTCCAGGCGCTGGAGACCGTCGCGACGACGAGCGCGTCGGCCGAGATCGCAACCGGCGTCGCGCGCGCGGCGATCCGCGGGCCGACGATCTCGGGCCACGCCGCGGCGAGCGCGGCGAGCGGATCGTTCGTCGTGGCCACGAGGCCCGTGCCCGCGGGCGGCTGCCAGCCCGCGACCGCGGCACGCAGCGGCCGCAGGCTCACGCCACGCGCTCCAGGGTCGCGGCGCGCACGCGGTAGGCCGCGGCGACCGGGACGTCGACGTCGTGCGTCGTCGTCACGAAGGCCTGGCCGAAGGTTCCAACGCCCGCGAGGAAAGCGCGCTGTCGCTCCGGATCGAGCTCGGAGAGGACATCGTCGAGCAGCAGCAGCGGCGCCTCGCCACCGCGGGCGTCGAGCTCGCCGTACTCGGCGACCTTGAGCGCGAGCACCGCCGTGCGCTGCTGGCCCTGCGACCCGAACGCCGCGAGCGACCGCCCGCCAAGCCGGAACACCACGTCGTCGCGGTGCGGCCCGACGAGCGCCGTCCGGCGCGTCCGTTCGAGCTCGCGCCGTTCCCGCAGCCGCGCGGTGAAGGCGCCCGCGACGCCGTCCTGCGTCGGGACATCGCTCGCGACGTCGCTCGCGTAGACGAGCTCGAGGTCGCCGTCGCGATCGCCGACCCATGCGCGTTGCACGGCGCGCGCGCGTTCGTCGAGCGCGACGACGAGCGCGCGCCGGGCGAGGACGAGCTCGGTCCCGGTCGCAACGAGCCGCTCGTCGTAGGTCGCGAGCAGGTCGTCATCGGGGGCGACCGCCCCGCGTAGCAGCGCGTTCTTCTGCGCGAGGGTCTTCGTGTAGCGCGCGAGCGCTGCGTAGTAGATCGGCCGCTCCTGCGCGAGCGCGGCGTTGACGAGCGCCCGGCGCGCGCTCGGCGGTCCAGAGACGAGCCCGAGGTGCGCCGGCACGAAGCTCACGACACGCAGCCGACCGAGGTAGCCCGCGTAGCGCACTGGCCGGCCGTTGACGGTGAACCGCTTGTGCAACCCGCCGCTGCCGAGGTCGAGCGTGCAGGCGAGATCGACCGAGCCCGCCGCGATCGTCGCCTCGCCGGCGAGCGTCGCGAGCGGCAACCCGCCGCGAACGATCTCGGCCTCGCGCGTCGTGCGGAACGACTTTCCAGTTCCGAGCAGGGCGATCGCCTCCAAGAGATTGCTCTTGCCCTGGGCGTTGGGCCCGACGAGCACGTTGAGCCCGGGCTCCGGCCGCCATTCCAGCGACGCGTAGTTCCGCACGTTCGCGAGCGCGAGCCGGGTCAGGATCACCGCCGCGCGGCTACTGCCGCAGGGGCATCAGGACGTACATCTGGTCGCGGCCCTCAGTCGGCTCGGCCGGGCGGACGGCCGCGGGTGAGAGCGGCCCGAGGAACTCGAGCCGCACGCGCGGTCCCTCGACGTGATTGAGGATCTCGACGAGGTAGCGCGCGTTGAAGGCGATCGTGAGGTCGTCGCCCTGCTGCTCCACCTCGAGCTCTTCGTAGGCATTGCCCGTCGTGTCAGAGTTTGCGGTGATGATGAGCTGCTGGTTCGCAATCGCGACCTTGACCATGCTCGCCCGGTCGCCCGCGACGAGTTCTGCGCGCCGCAGACCCGCGACGAGCGCCTGCGCGTTGATCGCGATCGAGCGGTCGAACTGCGCCGGGATGACCTGCTGGTAGTTGGGATACTGGCCGTCGACGAGGCGCACGACGATCGAGGCGCTGCCGGCCGTGAACGCGAGCTGATTCGCCGCGGGCCCGAGCGCGGAGACCTCGACCGTCTCGGCGCCGCCGAGATTGCGCGCGGCCTCCTGCAGCGCGCGCGACGGGACGATGTATTTGGCGGAGGCGCCGTCCTCGAGCCCGCGCGCGAGCGTCGTGCTCCACTTCGCGAGGCGATAGCCGTCGGTCGCCACGAGCGTGATTCGGTCGCCCGCGAGCTCGAGCAGCGTTCCCATGAGGACCGCGCCGCGCGCCTCCTCGCTCGAGGCCGCGAAGATCGTCGCGTTCACTCCCTCGCGGAAGGCCGCCGCGGAGATCGCGAACGACGCGCCCTTCTGCGAGGCGGGGAGCGGCGGATATTCATCGGCGGGCAACGCGTGAAAATCATAGTTCGAGCGCTCCCACTTCACGCTCGCGCGCGTCGGCGTGCCGGCGAGCTCGACGATGCCCGCGGGCAGGTTCCCAAGATAGCCGCTGAAGAGCTTCGCCGGCACGGTGACGCTACCGGGCTCGGAGATCTCGGCCGGAAATGCGTGCTCGAGCGTGATCTCGAGATCGGTCGCGCGGACGCGGATCGCATCCTCGGTCGACGTGAGCAACACGTTGGAGAGGATCGGCACCGTCGTGTGCGCGTTGACGATCTTGCTCGCGGCGCCGACGGCGGTCGCGATGTCCTTGGTGCTGCAGCTGAACTTCACGTTCTCCACTCCCGCGGTCCGGACGTCCGTCCCGTTTTATTTATAAAAGAATCGTCGTCATCGTCGTAAGGCGGTGAGTGGCGGGGAGAAGCGTGCGAACCGCCGTGGGACGGGCCGCTCTCGGCGGGACAACGTGTGCATCGCGCGGCGGCGTTGCTCACACCGCCCACACCCCGCGGCCCGGGGGCGTCGTTATGCACGACATCGGACACGCCCTGTGATCCCGTTCACACCCGCCTGTGAGCGAGAGGTGTCAGTCGCTCTGGCAGAGCGCGAGTAGCGCGCGGACCTTGTTGCGGTAGGCCTCGTCGCTGGCCATGTGCTCCTTGACCTTGTCGCGGGCGTACATGATCGTCGTGTGATCTTTCTTGAGGAACTCGCGGGCGATCTGCGGTAGCGAGCAGCCCGTGAGCTCGCACGCGATGTACATCGCGATCTGCCGCGGCGCCGCTAGGCGCTGGTCGCGGCGCTGATGATCCATCTCCTTGGACGTGAGGCCGTGGGCCTTGGCGACGCGCTCCTTGATGACGGCGATCGTGATCCGGCGCGTCGGCGAGCTCGCAACCGCGTTCTTGAGAACGTCGGCGGCGAGTTCGGCTGTGATCGGGGCTTTGGTCAGCGATGCGTACGCGACGACGCGGATCAGCGCGCCCTCGAGCTCGCGGATGTTGGATGGAATGACCTTCGCGATGAACGACGTCACGTCGCCCGGCACGGGGATCTTCTCGGACTCGGCCTTCTTACGCAGGATAGCCTCGCGTGTCTCGAGGTCCGGCGGCGCGATGTCGGTGAGGAGCCCCCATTCGAAACGCGAGCGCAGCCGCGATTCGAGCGTCTGGATTTCCTTGGGCGGCCGGTCGCTCGAGATCACGAGCTGTTTCTGCGACTCGTGCAGCGAGTTGAACGTGTGGAAGAACTCCTCTTGGGTCTGCTCCTTGCCCTCGAGAAATTGGATGTCGTCGATGAGCAACACGTCGACGTGCCGGTACTTGTTGCGGAACTCGACGGTCTGGTTGTTCATGATCGCGATGATGAAGTCGTTCGTGAACGTCTCGCTCGAGACGTAGACGATCTTCGCGCTCGGATTCGAGGCGAGCACGCGGTGCCCGATCGCGTGCATCAGATGTGTCTTGCCGAGCCCGACGCCGCCGTAGAGAAAGAGCGGATTGTACGCGCGCGCGGGCGCCTCGGCCACGGCTTGCGATGCCGCGTGGGCGAACCGGTTGCTCGTCCCGACGACGAACTCTTCGAAGGTGTAGCGCGCGTTGAGGTTGCCGTGGCGCAACTCCTCGCCCACGCGACCGGCTTCGGGCGTGCGCGGTTCCTCGGGCGCGGCCGCCGTGGCGGGTCGCGCGTCGGCCTCGGCGGCCACGACGAAGCGCAGCGCGATCGGTCCGCCGAGCAACGTCATCAGCGCCTCGCCGATGTCGCCCTTGAGGCGATTCTCGACCCAGTCGCGCGCAAACGGCGACGGCACTTCCAAGAGGAGCTCGGATTCACTGATCGAGACCGCGCGGATGGGCTTGAGCCACATCTCGAACATGGGCTTCGAATAGCGCGGCTCGAGTGCCGCCAGGGCGGCGTCCCAGAGCTCGGCTGAGACGCTCGCGCTCTCGGCGACGGTCTGCTGGATCATCGGTACCACCTAACTTCTCCGCGGCCGGCGTCCGGAGACGCAAAAGCCGCCGCGGGGAGCGCGCTACGTTGGAGCGGGGTGGCGAGAGTCCTCCGGGTTTTCTCCACGATCTTATGCACTTATCCACAGCACCTTGGTGCGAGGTCGAGGCCCGCAACTCGTGGGTTTCCGGTCGCTCCGAGTGATGCCGTCCACAACGTGCGGCGAGCGTTCGAAGGCCGTGCCACGCGCCTTCGCGACGCTCCGCGGCCGCCCGCGTCCACAGACCTATTCGCAGGTGTGGACAGCTCGCGCTCGGCACGCTCCCGCATTGACGCTCCATACCCGAACCCGGTATACTACGGTGCTGTCCGTCGACCGAGACGGCATCGCGTCCCGCCGTGAAGAGGTATCCTCGTGAAGCGCACTTTCCAGCCCCACAACCGACGTCGGAAGCGCGTTCACGGCTTCATGGAGCGGATGAGCACGAAGAACGGCCGCAATATCATCGCGGCGCGCCGTAAGAAGGGCCGCCACCGCCTCACCGTCTAGGCCGTGGCGCGCTGGTTCGCATCGCTCCGCCGGTCGGGCGAGATCGCCCACGTGCGGCGGCGCGGCGTTCGCGCGATCGTGCCGACGCTCACGGCGTTCGCCACCGGCGATCGGCCCGGGCCGCGCGTCGGTCGTGTCGCGATCTCGATTCCCAAGGCCGTCGGGTCAGCCGTGGTCCGCAACCGGATCAAGCGCCGGCTCAAGGGTGCCCTCGACGCGCTCCCGGCGCCGAAGTCGCCGCTCCGGCTCGTCGTTATCGTCAAGCCCGAGGCTGCGGCAGAGCCGTACGCGCGCCTGGCGGCAGATCTCGGCGCCGCGCTCCGGCGACTCCCTCCCTGAGCCCGCTCGAAATCGTCGTCGCCGCGCCGATCGTCCTCTACCGGACGTTCCTGTCGCCGCTCTTGCCGGCGCGCTGCCGATTCTATCCGTCGTGTTCGCAGTATGCACTCGAGGCCGTGACGAAACACGGAGCCGGTCGGGGTCTCGCGCTCGCCGCGCGACGGCTCCTGCGGTGTCATCCGTGGAACCCCGGGGGCGTCGACCTCGTCCCGTGACCCGTCGCGTCGGCAGCGCCGGTCCTGAAAGGCTCGCCCACTCGTGCTCCATTACGTGCCGCTGATCGCGTTCAGCTTCCCGAACGTCCTCGCGCCGATCGTCGCGATCTTGCACCAGGTGCTCGGGGCGATCCATCAGGTGATCGGCAACTACGGCTGGTCGCTCATCGCCCTCGCGTTGCTCGTCAAGCTGGTCTTCTGGCCGCTCAACGCGATGCAATACAAGAGCCTCATCGCGACGCAGGCGATCCAGCCGCGGCTCAAAGCCCTGCAGGCGAAGCACAAGAACGACAAGGCGATGCTCAGCCAAGAGCAGATGGCGCTCTATAAGGAGACGGGTGTCAACCCGTTCGCCAGTTGCCTGCCGCTCGTCGCGCAGATGCCGATTCTCTTCAGCCTCTATCAGGCCATCAGCGGCAACAAGGACGAGTACGCGAAGGAGGGCTGGCTCTGGATCGGCACCCCGCTCTCGCACCTCGTGCCGAGCCACGTGCTCGCGACGAGCCTTGCCGTCCCGGACTACGTCCTGCTCATCGCCTACGTCGTCTCGATGTACTTCACGGTCAAGCTCACGAGCCCGGCCGTCGACGAGGCGACCGCGCAGCAGCAACGGATCATGTCGTTCATCTCGCCCGTCATGGTCGGCTACATGGGCTGGAAGTTCGCGTGGCCCTCGGCGCTCATCATTTATTGGCTCGCCTTCAATCTCTTCGGCCTCGCGCAGCAGCTGTACCTCATGAAGCGTCATCCGCGGCTCGCGACCGCCGTCACCGCGTCGGTGACGCCCGCCGTCGCAGCACCAAAGGCCGCCGCGGCGAAGGCCGCCGGCAACGTCCGGACCGGTGGTTCGCGCAACGCCCGCCGCCGCAGTTCGCGGCGCTGACCCGGGGCGACGATGGACGAGGAGCAGCGCCCCGCCCAAGGTGACGGCGGCCCGGCCGACCAGCCGGCGTACGGTCAGCGTCGGCGTGGCGGCCGGCCGCGCACCGGGCCGCCCGGGCCCGGCGGCCGCGGTCCTACCCCGGGCGGACCGCCGCGCCGGCCGCTGACCGCGCCGCAGCCGCGCCCCGCGGGTCCGGAGCCCGCCTCCGTCAAGCCCGCCCGCGACCTGCTCGAGGAGTTCCTCGGCAAGATGGGCATCTCGGGCGTCACGATCCGCTACTACGCGCGGACGGAGGGCGAATATCTCGAGATCGACGGACCCGATCTCGCGAACCTCATCGGCCGCCACGGCCACACGCTCGAAGCGATCAACCTCGTCTTCAATAATATGATCAACGCGGGCGTGAAGAAAGAGCGACACTACTTCACGATCGACGCCGAGGGCTACCGCGCCCGGCGAGCCGACCTGCTCAAGGGGCTGGCGCTCCAAATGCTCGAGCGTGCCGTTCGCGAGAAGCGGCCGGTTGCGCTCGAGCCGATGCTGCCGTCGGAACGCAAGGTCATCCACATCGCCCTCGCCGACAATCCGTTCGTCGAGACGGAATCCAGCGGCGTCGAGCCCGAGCGGCACGTCGTCGTCATCCCCCGCTCCGCCTAACGCGACGATCGTCGCGCTCGCGACCGCGCCCGGGCGTGGCGCGATCGCGATCGTCCGCCTCAGCGGCGCGGACGCGGGCGCGATCGGTCGGCGGCTCTTTCGCCGGGGCGGCGCGAGCGCCGACGTTGCGGACCACGTCTCGCCGCGATTGCGGCCGCGGCGGGCCGAGCGCGGGATGGTGCTCGATCGCGACGGCGAGCCGCTCGACGACGCGCTCGCGCTCTGGTTTCCAGGTCCCGCGAGTGCGACGGGCGAGGACGTCCTCGAGCTCCACGTCCACGGCTCGCCCGCGATCGTTGCCGAGACCCTCGCCGCTGCTGTCGCCGCGGGCGCTCGGCTCGCGGGGCCCGGCGAGTTCACGCGCCGCGCCTTCGAGGCGGGCAAGCTCGATCTCAGCGCCGCGGAAGCCGTTGCCGAGCTCATCGCGGCGGAGGGTCGCGGCGCAGTTCGGGCGGCACTCGGCCGGCTTGGCGGCGGGCTCGCGACGGCCGTCGACCGGCTGGCAGCCGACCTCGGCGCGGCGCTCGAGGAGCTCTCCGCGGCGCTCGACTTCCCCGACGAGGTTCCAGCCCCCGACGTAACGGCGCTCGAGCGGCGGCTCGCGACGATCGAGGACGAGCTCGCGGCGCTCGCCCACGACGGCGCCGCGGGCCGGCTCGTTCGCGAGGGCGTGGCCATCGCGATCGTCGGCGTTCCCAACGCCGGCAAGTCGACGCTGCTCAACGCGCTGCTCGGGACGGACCGAGCGCTGGTCTCGGCCGTCGCCGGGACGACGCGCGATACGATCGAGGAGCGCGCCGCCCTCGGCGAGGGCTTCGAGGCGCGTCTCATCGACACGGCCGGCCTGCGTGCGGGCACGGACGCGCTCGAGGTTGCGGGCATCGCGCGGACGCGCCGGGAGCTCGCCGCCGCGACGATCGCCCTCGTGGTGATCGACGTTGCGCGACCGCTCGATCCCGAATCCACCGCGCTCCTTGGGACCACGCGCGATCGGCCGCGCGTGGTCGTCGGCAACAAGGCGGATCTCGGCTCGGCCGGCGTCGCGGCGCTGCGGGCGGCCACGGCCGCGGCGGTGGCGGGCGATCGCGCCGAGGCGCTCGTGATCGGGTGCGCCCACGCGCGCGAGACAGTCGAGGCCGTGCGCGCGGCGCTGCGTACGGTCGCCCGCGACCTCGCCGGCGACGTCGCGCGGCCGTATCTCGGCACGGCCCGGCAGATCGACGCGGTCGCCGCGGCGCGGAGCGCACTCGCCGCCGCCCGCGCGACGCTCGCAGCGGGCGAGCCGATCGACCTCGCGGCGGGCGATCTGCTGCTCGCCCGGGCCGAGCTCGGCGCGCTCACCGGCCGCGACGCGAGCGAGGCGGTGCTCGACGGCGTCTTCGCCCGGTTCTGCATCGGGAAGTGACGTGCTAGTGTGCTGACGCAGAAGTTCGCCTACGAAATCTCGCTCGTCTTTTCGGCCGGCTCGTCGTCGCTTTTCGGTCACAACGCTACGGCGTTGCTCCCTCATCGCTCCTCGATCCGACCAAGAATCCTTCGCGATCTTCCGCAAGGAACTTCTGGGTCAGCACACTAGATCGTCAGCGATGATGCACGGCGACGCGGCGGGGGTGATCGTCGTCGGCGGCGGCCACGCGGGGCTCGAAGCCGCGCACGCAGCGGCGGCGATGGGTGTCCCGACGCTGCTGGTCACGGGCGACCCCGACCGGATTTGCACGCTTGCGTGCAACCCCTCGATCGGCGGTAGCGCGAAGGGTCAACTCGTGCGCGAGATCGACGCGCTCGGCGGCGCGATGGGCCTGCTCGCCGACCGCGTCGCGTTGCACGCGCGCTTCCTCAACGAGTCGCGCGGCGCGGCCGTGCGCGCGCTGCGGATCCAGGCCGACAAGGAGGCGTACGTTCGCGAGGCGACCGCGCTGCTGCGCGGCCTGCGGCACCTCACCATCGTGAGCGGGCTCGTCGAGGATCTCGTCGTCGCAGGCGGTGCCGTCCGGGGCGTCGTGCTCGCGGACGGCCGGACGCTGCGCGCGCGGCGCGTCGTGCTCGCGACGGGCACGTTCCTCGGGGCGAAGATCTATCGCGGCGACTACAGCGCCGAGGCGGGCCGCGTCGGCGAGCCGCCGGCGCGAGCGCTCGCCGCGACGCTGCGCCGGCTCGGCTTCCCGACCGCGCGGCTCAAGACGGGCACACCGCCGCGCGCGGACGCGCGCACCGTCGATTTTTCGCAGATGCGGCTTCAGCCCCCGAGCCCCGTGCCGCTCCGGTTCTCCGAGCGCAGCCCGCGCCGCTTCGCCGGCCCGCAGCTCCCCTGCCACATCGTGAACACGAACGAGCGGACCCACGTGCTCGTGCGCGACAACCTCGCCCGCTCACCGCTCTATGGCCTCGATCTCATCCGCGGGATCGGGCCGCGCTACTGCCCCTCGATCGAAGACAAGGTCGTCCGCTTCGCGCACAACCCGAGCCACCTGATCTTCGTCGAGCCCGAGGGCTGGGCGTCGCGGTCGCTGTATATCGGCGGATTTTCGACGTCGCTGCCCGAGGGCGTTCAGCGGGCGATGCTGCGGACGCTCCCGGGCTTCGAGGCCGCGGAGCTCCTGCGGCCGGGCTATGCCGTCGAGTACGATCACGTACCTCCGACGGAGCTACGGCCGACGCTGGAAACCCATCGGCTCGCCGGGCTCTACCACTGCGGCCAGCTCAACGGCACCTCGGGCTACGAGGAGGCGGCGGCGCAGGGCCTGCTCGCCGGGATCGCCGCGGCCCGTGCGGCCCAGGGGCGGCCGCCGATTGCGATCGGGCGCGAACGGGCGTATCTCGGGGTGCTCGTCGACGATCTCGTGACGCGCGGCGTCGACGAGCCGTACCGGATGCTCTCGTCGCGCGCCGAGCATCGCGTGCTGCTGCGGCACGATAACGCGGACGCCCGGCTCGCGCCGCTCGGCCGCGAAATCGGGTTGCTTGAGGAGGAAGCCTTCGCCGCCACGCAGGAGCGCCGGGCCCTCGTCGCGCGCGGCGTCGACGCAGCCGAGCGGACGCGTTGCGGCCCGAGCGTTCCCGCACCGGTCGCGGCCGGGACCGTCGCCGCCGCGCTCCGGCGGCCCGAGATCTCGGTGCGTGACGTCGCGGCGCACCTGCCCGCCGACGTCGAGCTCGCCGAGCGGATCGCGACCGAGATCAAGCTCGCGGGCTACGTTCGGCGCCAGGAGCTCGCGGTTGCGCGAGCGGCGCGCGAGGAGACAATCGCGATCCCCGACGGCTTCGACTTCGCCCGCGTCGCGGCGCTCTCGCGCGAGGCGAGCGAGAAGTTCGCGCGCCACCGGCCGACGTCGCTCGGCGCGGCCGCGCGGCTCGCCGGGATCGCGCCGGCAGACGTCGCCATCCTCTCCGTGGCGCTGCGCCGCGCGCGTGCCGGACCGGCGACCGTCGCGATCCAGGCACGCGCTTCTGCCGTCACTGCGCACGCTTGCCAGGGCCGGCGGCCGTTGCCGTGATCGGCGACCCGACGGCGTTCGGCGCGGACGTCGAGCCGGCGACGGCGGCGGCGCTCGCGCGCTACCTCGAGGTGCTCGGGCGCACGAATGCCGTCATGAATCTGACGGCCGCGCGGGATGCGGCGGCGCTCGCCGCACACGTGCGCGACGCCCTGACGCTCGTGCCCTTCGTAGCCGCGCCGCTCGTGGACGTCGGCAGCGGCGGCGGCTTCCCGGCGTTGCCGCTCGCGATCGCCTGCGGGATCGATGTGACGCTCATCGAGTCGGTCGCGAAGAAGGCGCGGTTCCTGCGCGAGGCGCTCGTGGAGCTTGGCCTGGGCGGCGAGGTGCGCGCCGAACGCGCCGAGGACGCCGCACGGGCGCCCGAGCTGCGCGAGCGGTTCGCGACCGCGACGGCGCGGGCGGTCGGACCGGCGACGACGGTCCTCGAGCTCACGGTGCCCTTCCTGCGGATCGGCGGCGCTGCCGTCTTGCAGCGGGGCCGGCTGTCGGACGAGGAGCGGGCCGCCGTGACCGATGCCGCGCTCGTGCTCGGCGCCGAGCTCGAAGCGGAGCTGCCGGCCGTTGCGGCGGGCGATGACGAGCGCCGCATCCTCATCGTCCGCAAGCGCCGAGCGACGGGTGCTCGGTTCCCGCGCCGGGCCGGGATGCCCGCCCGGAAGCCGCTCTGCTGGAGCGGGGGCGACGATGCCTGAGTCGCCGGCGGCCTGGGACGCGCTCCTTGGGACGGCGGTCCCGGCGGGTTCGCTCTTTGCGGTCGGCGGCCGCGTTCGCGACGAGCTGCGGACGGAGCTCGACGGCGTCGCGCGGCCGGTCAAGGATCTCGACTACGTCGTGACGGGGCTCGAGCTGCGCGAGCTCGTCGAGCGCCTCGCCGGGCTCGGCCGGGCGGACGTGGTCGGGGCCGCGTTCGCCGTCGTGAAGCTGACCGTCGACGGTGAGACCGTCGACGTCGCGCTCCCACGCCGGGAGGCATCGACGGGCTCGGGCCATCGCGACTTCACGGTCGAGGCGGGACCCGCGATCCCGCTCGAGGACGATCTCGGCCGGCGCGATTTTCGGATGAACATGATCGCACGGTCGGTGGCGACGGGCGAGCTCGTCGATCCCTTCGACGGCCGAGCCGACGTCGCGGCGCGCCGGATCGATCTCCTGCGCTCGGACGCCTTCGTCGACGATCCGCTACGCATGCTCCGAGCATGCCAGTTCGCCGCGCGGTTCGATTTCGCGGTGACGCAGGCGACGCTCGCGGCGATGACCGCTGCCGCGCCGTTCGTGACGACCGTCTCGCCCGAACGGATCCGGGACGAGCTGCTCAAGCTCGTCGTGAGCGCGCAGCGGCCGTCCGTCGGCCTGGAGCTGATGCGCGCGACCGGCTTGCTCGACCGGGTCTTGCCGGAGCTCACCGAGGGCATCGGCGTGACGCAGAACGAGTACCACGCCTACGATGTCTACGGTCATGCCCTCGCGAGCGTCGACGGCTCGCCGCCGGGCGATCCGGTGCTGCGCTTCGCGGCGCTCCTCCACGACGTCGGCAAGCCGCGGACGAAGGACGGGGCGCACTTCTACAATCACGACGTCGTCGGCGCCGAGATGGCGGCGGCCATCCTCGAACGGCTCCGTTTTTCGTCGGATCAGATCGATGTCGTGGCGGGACTCGTCCGGCATCACATGTACACGACCGGCGATGAGCTCACCGAGAGTGCGGTCCGGCGCTTCATCAAGCGCGTCGGGCCGCCCCAGCTCGCGCGCCAATTCGCCTTGCGCCACGCGGACATCGCCGGTAGCGGCCTGCCGAAGCGCGGCGACCAAAACGAGCGCTTCGAGGCGCGCGTCACGGCGGAGCTCGTGCGCGAGCCGGTGCTCGGAACGCGCGGACTCGCGGTCGACGGCAACGACGTGCTCGCCGCGCTCGCCGCGGCCGGGGCGCTGCCGGCGGGCCGGCGCGGGAGCCCGCGTGTCGGCGAGATTCTCGCGACGCTGCTCGAGGACGTGCTCGACGAGCCGGTACGAAACGAGCGGGTGTACTTGCTCGCGCGGGTACGTGAATTGGCGGCCGTGTCACGTGAAACGGCCGCCAAGTAGGCGTTCCGAGCCAATCGTTAGCGCAGTCGGCGCGGCGCCCCCCGGCCGCCTTGCGTCCCGTAACCGTGTTGGCATGCGCGAGCGTCGCAAAGACGCACGGTGTTCCACATGAAACAAATGACGGAAACGGGCTCGTCGCCTTCGAACGACGCGCGCCATGGTCGCCGCGACGTCCGGTCGCTGACCGTGCCTGCTACCCGGATCATCGCGATCGTCAATCAGAAAGGCGGCGTCGGGAAGACGACGACCGCCGTTAACCTCGCCGCCTCGCTCGCGCTCACGGGACACGCGACGCTGCTCGTCGATATCGATCCACAGGGCAACGCGACGAGCGGCATCGGCATCGACAAGCGTGCGGTCGAACACGACACCTACGGTGTCCTGCTCGGCGAGACGCCGATTCGAGCGGCGATCGCTGCGACGGCCGTACCCGGGCTCGCCTGCGTCCCGGCGACCGTCTCGCTCGCAGGAGCCGAACTCGAGCTCGTCCCACTCGAGGCGCGCGAGACGCGGCTTCGTGCAGCCCTCGCCGAGGTCGGCGACGACTTCGAGTTCGTTCTCATCGACTGCCCGCCATCGTTCGGCTTACTCACCCTCAACGCGCTCGTCGCCGCAAGCGAGGTCGTCATTCCGGTTCAGGCCGAGTACTACGCCCTCGAAGGGCTCTCGCAGCTCACGACCGTCGTCGAGCGTGTTCGGACGGCGCTCAATCCGCGGCTCCGCGTCTCGGGCGTCCTCATCACGATGTTCGATCCCCGGACGCGGCTGGCCGTCGACGTGCTCGACGAGGTTCGGCGCTACTTTCCGCGCGAGCTCTTCACGACGCGGATCCCGCGCAACGTGCGCCTCTCGGAAGCGCCGTCGCACGGCAAGCCCGTTGCGCTCTTCGACGTCAAGAGCCGCGGCGCGCAGGCGTACTTCGCGCTCGCGCGCGAGCTCGTCGGCGCGTGAGCGATCCGAAGCGCCGGCTCGGCCGCGGCCTCGACGCCCTGCTCGGCGCGCCGGCGGCGGGTCGCGGGCTCGTCGACGTCCCCGTCGCCGACATCCGCCCGAATCCCCGTCAGCCGCGCACGGTCTTCGACCCCGAGGCGCTCGCCGAGCTCGAGATTTCGATTCGCGAGCTCGGCGTGCTCGTCCCGATCCTCGTTCGGCCGCTGGCAACGGGCGCGCAGCCGGCCGTCTACGAGCTCATCGCGGGCGAGCGCCGCTGGCGCGCCGCGGCGGCCGCCGGGCTCGGGACGATCCCGAGCATCGTCCGCGAGGCCGACGATCGCGCGAGCCTCGAGGTCGCGATCGTCGAGAATCTCCAGCGCGAGGATCTCGACGCGCTCGAAGAGGCCGCGGGCTTCCAGCATCTCCTCACCGAGTATGCGTTCACGCAGGAGGCGCTCGCGGCGAGGCTCGGCAAGAGCCGGCCGGCCATCGCCAACGCCCTGCGGCTACTCGGGCTAGCGGACTCGCTCAAGGCGCGCCTGCGCTCGGGCGCGCTCACGGTCGGCCACGCGCGGGCGCTGCTCGCGCTCGAGCCCGCGCGGCGCGAGGCGGTGGCCGGCCGCATCGAACGCGAGGGCCTGACGGTACGCGATGTCGAGCGCCTGGCGACGCCCCGGCGAGCGGCGCCCGTTCGGCCGCGCCGCCGGACGGCCGACCACGAGGCGCTCGAGGGGCGCCTGCGCATCGCGCTCGCGGCGCCCGTCGCCCTCACGCGCGGCAAACGGGGCGGGAAGATCGAGATCCGATACGCCGACGACGAGGACCTCGACCGGCTCGCCGAACGACTGCTGGGTGACGATGCCGACCGCTGAAGCCCCGAGCGACCTTTCCGGAATCTACGCCCTCGTCGATACCGCCGTGACGGCGTCGCCGCTGCTCTACCTGCACGATCTCCTCGACGGCGGCGTCCGGCTCGTCCAGCTTCGCTCGAAAGCTGGCGTCGATCGCCGGCTCGTGCGCGCGATGGCGGACGCCTGCCGGCCGTTCGCGGCGCGGCTGATCGTCAACGACGATCTCGAGGCGGCGCTCGACGCGGACGGCCTGCACGTCGGCCAGGAAGATCTGGCGAAGGTGCACGTTGGGCTGCTGCGCCGTCGCCTTGCGAACCGAATCCTCGGGGTCTCGTGCGGCGTGCCCGCCGAAGCGATCGCGGCCGAAGCCGCCGGCGCCGATTACATCGGCGTCGGGCCCTATGCGGCGACGGCAACGAAAGCCGATGCCGGCGCCGCGATCGGTGCCGGCGGCATCGAAGCCGTCGTTCGGGCGACGCGGCTGCCGGTGGCGGCGATCGGCGGGATCGGCATCGCTGACCTGCCCGCCGTCGCCGGGACCGGCGCGGCAATGGCGGCCCTCGTGACGGCGCTCGCGCGGGCGGCAGATCCGGTCGCCGCCGCGCGGAGCGCGGTCGCCGCCTGGAGCGCCGCTCGCTGAGCCCCGACGTGGTCGTCGCGTCCATCGGCACGACCGACCCGTGGAACGCGGCCGGCCTCGGGCTCGATCTTCGCGCGCTCGCGGAGCTCGGCGCGACGGGCGTCACCGTGACCGCAGCCGTCAGCGCGCAGGACCGGACCGGTGTTCATGCCGTGTACGCCGTCGCCTCGGCGCTCGTGACGGCGCAGTTCGCCGCGCTCGCGGATGCGGGCATTGCCGCCGTTCGCATCGGCGCGCTCGTCGATGCCCCGACGGTCGTGGCCGTCGCGGACGCCCTCGCCGACGCGACGGTTCCGATCGTCTACGATCCCGTTCTCGCGGCGTCCGGCGGCGGGACCTTCGCCGATCCCGCGACGCAAACGGCGATCGTCGCACGCTTGTTGCCGCTCGTCACGGTCGTGATGCCGAATCTTCGAGAGGCGGGTCTGCTACTCGGCGTTCCCGAGCCCCGGACGGTCGACGGGATGGTCGTGGCCGGTCGGGCGCTCCGCGCAGCCGGCGCCGCGGCGGTCCTCGTAACGGGCGGTCATCTCGCCGGCGACGATGCAAGCGGCGCGTCTTTGGTCACGGACGTCCTCGTCGACGCGCTCGGGACGACGACGTTCGCCGACGCGCGCCTGCCGTTCGAACTCCGCGGCACGGGCTGCCTGCTCGCGATCGGCGTCGCGGTCGCGCTCGCCCGCGGCGTGTCCCTCCGCGAGGCGGTCACGGACGCGCGATCGTTCGTGCGCGCGAAGATTCTGGGTGGCCGCTTGCGGGGCGGTATGCGCGTCGCGTACTGAGATTGCCACGCGTCCGGCAACGCCTAGCGGGCGCTTCGGACATCCGTTGTACGGTTACGGCGTCCGGCGTCCGGCGTACGCATATGACGCTCGGCGCGCGCGCTTGAGATCCGAGAGCGGGACGGCCGTCGGGATCTCGTCGCCCGCGAGGAACGCGACGAGGTTCTCGGCGATGACCTCGGCGAGGCGATCGTCGAGCGTACCGTGCGAGAATGCGGCGACGTGCGCGGTGAGCAGGACGTTCTTCGTCGTCCAGATCGGATCGTTCGCATCCGGCGGCTCGGGCTCGGTAACGTCGAGCGCGGCGCCGCCGAGCGTGCCGGCCGCGAGCGCGGCGACGAGCGCCGGCTCGTCGACGATCTGCCCCCGGGCGATGTTGACGACGATCGCATCGGGCTTCATGGCCGCGAACGCGGCGGCGTCGAAGGCGCCTTTGGTCTCGGCCGTGAGCGGTGCGGCGAGGACGACGACGTCGCAGAGGCCGAGCGCCTCGTGCAGCGCCGTCGCGGGAAACGCCTTGGCGACGTCGCCGCCGACCTTCGCATCCGGGGCGATCGCGACGATCGTTGCGCCGCAGGCGGCGAATCGTGCGGCGATCTCGCGGCCGATGTGGCCGAACCCGTAGATGCCGACCGTGCTCCGGTAGAGCGACCGTATCACCGTAAGGTTCGTCTTGCGGAACCAGTGCTTCGCATGCTGATGCTCGAGCGCCGCGGGGATCTGCCGAAAGAGCGCGAGTGCCAGGGCGAGCGCGTGCTCGGCGACCATCGGCGCGTAGGCGTTGCCGGCGTTGGCGACGACTACGCCGCGCGGCGCGCCCGCGTCTTCGACGGCGTCGTAGCCCATGCTCGCGAGCTGGATCCATCGCACGCGCGGGTGCCGCTCGACGGTCTCGATGAGCTTCGCATCGTAGACGGTGGGCGAGATCCAGAGGGCGTCCGCGTTCTCGGCCTCGCGGGCGATGCCCGCGGCATCGGCCGGTCGCACGACGTCGCAGCCCCGACCGGTTGCAAGCTTCGCAAGGGCGTCCGCGCCGAACGGCACGTGCAGGACGATGCGGAGGGGTGTCTCGGAAGCGCTCACTCGGCGACAGATACCCGCGAGAGGACGGCGCGTCTCGCGGGCCCAAGCGGTCGCGGGTGACGCCGATCTCCACCGCCTCGGGCCGCCGCCGGATCATGTCCGGCATGCGGCCAACGGGCCGACTCCATCTCGGGCATCTCGTCGGCGCGCTCACGCAGTGGGTCACCTTCTCGCGCGAGGACGACGCGTTCTTCGAAGTCGCAGACCTCCACGCGCTCACGACCGGCTACGAGCGCACCGAGACCATGCCGAGCGACGTGCGCGAAATGGTGCTCGACTGGCTCGCGGCCGGCGTCGATCCGGAGCGCGCGACGATGTACGTGCAGTCGTCGATCCCGCAGATCTCCGAGCTCCATTTGCTGCTCTCGATGATCGTGCCGCTCGGCTGGCTGCAGCGCGTGCCGACCTTCAAGGATCAGATCGCGGCGCTCGGCGGCGACATCGCGACGTACGGCTTCCTCGGCTATCCGCTCATGCAGCTCTGCGATATCGCGGCGATGCGCGCCACGACGGTGCCCGTCGGCAAGGATCAGCTCGCGCACCTCGAGCTCGGCCGCGAGATAGTACGGCGCTTTAACAATTTGTACGGCCCGACGCTCGTGGAGCCGCAGGCCACGCTCTCGGAGTTCCCCGACGTGCCGGGCACCGATGGGCGCAAGATGTCGAAGTCCTACGGGAACGCGATCTACCTCGCCGACGATTCGGAGGCAACGACCAAGAAGATTCGCTCGATGGTCACGGATCCGCTCAAGATTCGGCGCAACGATCCCGGCCGGCCGGAGATTTGCCCCGTCTTCGCGCTGCAGGGCATCGTCAACGCGGAGCGCCGGCCGCTCATCGGCGAGGAGTGCCGCACGGGGGCGCTCGGCTGCGTGAGCTGCAAGAGCGAGCTCGCCGAGCGCACGAACGGCTATCTTGCGCCGCTGCGCGAGCGCCGCAGCGACATCGGCTACGACGGCGTCGAGCTGATCCTCGAGCGCGGTGCGGAACGTGCGCGCGCCATCGCGGCCGACACGCTGCGCGACGTCAAGACGGCGATGCGCGTCGGCGTTCCGGTCGACGCCGCTTCCCGAGTCGTCGTCGAGCCGTGACCTGCGGCCGCCGCGCTAGGCGGCGACGCCTTCGAGGCGGAGCGCGGCTGCCGAATCGTCACGGATGCGGCGGCAGAGCTCGGCGTCGGCGGCGATCGAGCGGCCGTACGACGGGATCATGCGCTCGAGCCGCTCGTGCCAGCCGTCGCGCAGCCGTTCGGGGAATGCTCGCTCGATCACGTCGAGCATGATCGCGACGGCCGTCGATGCGCCGGGGGACGCGCCGAGCAGCGCGGCGATCGTCCGGTCGCCCGAGACGATCGTCTCGGTGCCGAACTTCAGCACGCCGCCGGCCCGCTCGTCGGCCTTGATGATCTGAACGCGTTGCCCCGCGGCCTCGAGCCGCCAAGCCTCGCGCCGGGCGTTGGGATAGTAGGCTTGCAGCGCCGCGAAGCGGCGCTCGGGCGTCTCGAGCACCTGACCGATCAGGTATTTCTCGAGCGCGACATTGTCGCGGGCGACCGCGAGCATGGGCCCGAGGTTCGTGGCATCGATCGTCCCAAAGAGGTCGAAGTAGGAGCCGTGCTTGAGCAACTTCGTCGTAAAGCCGGCATACGGGCCGAAGAGCAGCGCGAGGCCGCCGTCGACGTTGCGGCGATCGAGGTGCGGCACGGACATCGGCGGCGAGCCGACGGACGCCTTGCCGTAGACCTTGGCCGCGTGACGCTGCGCGAGTTCGGCGTCGTCGCAGCGTAGCCAGAGGCCGCTCACCGGAAAGCCGGCGTAGCCCTTCGCCTCCGGGATGCCGGACTTCTGCAGCAGCGACAGCGCCGCACCGCCCGCGCCGAGGAACACGAAGCGTGCGAGCACCTCGCGCTCCGAGCGGCTCCGCTCGTCGCGAACGCGTACGCGCCAGCGGTCGCCGTCGCGGGCGAGCGCGACCACCCGGCTTCGGCGATGTAGCGCGAAGCCGTCGCCGCGCTCGAGCGTCGCGATCATCGCGCGCGTGAGCGATCCGAAGTCGACGTCGGTGCCCGAGCTCATGCGGGTCGCGGCGACGGGGTCGGCCGGGTCGCGGCCCTCCATCACGAGCGGCATCCAGTCGGCGAGCTGCCGCGGATCCTCGGAGTAGTCCATCCCCTCGAAGCAGTGGCTCGCGCTCATCGCCGCGTGCCGCTTACGCAGAAACGCGACGTCGCCCGTACCGCTCACGAAGCTCACGTGCGCGACCGGATGGATGAACGAGCGGGGGTCTTCGATCGCCCCCGAGCGCACGAGATGGCTCCAGAACTGACGCGAGAGATCGAAGTCCGTGTTGACGACGAGCGCGTTCGCGATGTCGATCGTGCCGTCGGGCCGCTCGGGCGAGTAGTTGAGCTCGCACAGCGCCGCATGACCCGTGCCCGCGTTGTTCCAGGCATTCGAGCTCTCGCGGGCTGCATCGTCGAGCAGTTCGTGCATCTCGATCGCGAGCGACGCGTCGAGCTCGCGTAGGATCGCACCGAGCGTGGCGCTCATCACGCCCGCGCCAACCAGCAGGACGTCGGGACGGCTCGCATACTCAGTCGTCGTGGTCATGTCGGCTCCATCAGCGCGGACGAACCCTCGAATCGTCTCACCTTCGGGTTGTGCAGCACAGCTACTTTAGCGCTGCGATGCCGATCGGCGGCCCGTTACATCGCCGTGAGGATCCGGCGCGCGAGATCGTCGCCGGCCGCGCCGACGATCATGTCCTCGTGGTCGCCGAGCGTGTCCTCGATCGTGAGGTTCGGCGTCGCGGCGCCCCAGCCGAGGTCGCGCACGGCGGGGTTCGTCTCGGCGGTGCGATAGAGCGTGACGCGCGCGAGAATGGGCCGCGGGCGCGCGGCGAGCGCGAGCCGGATGCGGACGAAGCGCGTGAGCGACGCATCGAACTCATAGGCGAAATCGGTCGGGATCGGGAGGCGGTCGCGGAAGCGTGCGACGAGCGGCAGGACAGCGGGCACCGCAACGGCGAGCCACGCGAGCCGCCACCCGATGCGAAAGGCGAGCGCGCGCCGAAGTCCGGCCGTTCGGGCGTGGGTCGTGATGCGGCGCAATCGCGCGGGCGGGGAGAGCGGCGGCTCGGGCGGCTTGTTCCTAACGTCGTTCGTATCGAGGAGCGCGACGAAGCGCGGCGGATGGCCGCGACGCTCGAGTTCCCACGCGACGGCATGGGCGACGCCGCCGCCGAGTGAGTACCCGACGAGGACGAGCGGCTGCTGCTCGGCAGCGGCGGCGATTTGATCGAGGACGGCATCGACGATGATTCCAAACGTCGCGGCCGAGCCGATGAGCTCGGGCCAGGGCGGATACCAAACCGGCAGCACCGTCGCGCTTGCCGCAAGCCGCTGCTGAAATTCGATGAGCCTCGGCTCGCTGCCGAGCACGCCGGGTAGGACGACAATCGTCTGCACGCCGATCGCCGGCTCGACCGCCGGCGGCGGGTTCGTGACCAGTCGCTCGATGAGATCTGCGGCGCGCACGTCGGCGCTCATCTCGCCATCGAGCACGACGCGTCCCAGCCGCCGTTCGAGCCCAAAGGCGATCTGAAGCATCGAGAGCGAGTCGCCGCCCGCCTCGCGGAAGGTCAACCCGGCGGCGTGGGCGCCCAGCACGTCGCGCCACACGTGGGTAACAGCGTCGGCGATCGGGTCGGCCGGCTCGGGCATACCGTCTTGTTCGGCGGCGCGCCGCGCCGGACCGCGCGTCGCGGCGGCGGGTTAGCGTTCATCACCGTCGCGGATGCGCCGCCCCGCGAGGCTGTGGAAACGACGTCGAGTAGGGCCGCACGCGCTCCGATCGCGACGGTGGAATCAGCGGCCCCGGCGCAGCTTAGAGTTCGAGCTTCGGCTCGGCGACGACGGCGAAGACCGCGCAGAGCACGAGCAACGCGGGATACATGCCGACCGCGTCGGCGGGTTCGGGGTGGCCGGCGAATCGTAGGCTGAGCGAGCCCGCGAAGCAGAGCCCGGCAGCGATGAGCAGACCCGTGGCGGCGGAATGAGCCATGACGCGAAACCTCTCGTGCGAGTGAACGTTTGGCGTTTGTCCCGGATTGCGTGCGTTATAACGAGCACGCGCGCCACCGCGTCGAACTCCGGCTTCTCCGGTACGTTCTCGATGTCGCCGACGAGCTGCGCATGGGGCGCGCGGCGGAGCGCCTGCACATGACGCAGCAGCCGCTGAGCGTCGCGATACGGCGGCTCGAAGACGCGATCGGTGCGGAGCTCGTCGTGCGGAAGCGAATCGGATTCAGTTGAGCGCGGTGCCGCGCTCGTGCCGGGGGCTACTGCAGCGCCGCGATGCGCGCGACGCTCCCCGCGATCTCCGTGGTGTATCGCGAACGGCTGCCGGGCGTCACGCTCGACCTCGCGCAGCTGACCCAGCACGAACAGCTCGAGCGGCTCGAGCGCGGTGTAACAGACAAGGTCAATTCACTTGTCGCGGGACCCGAAGGCCATCTAAAAGAATTTTACTGTAGAGTCTCCAGGCGCTTGCATTCCCGGCGAGCCCCGTGTTGAATGCGATGCGAAAGACGTCGTCGACGGTCACGTCGTTTCGCAGTTCGCCTGCTACGACTGAAGCCGCCATGAGCTCGGCGACTACGCCCCGCAGCGTTTTTGTCATTCGGCTCACCATGCGGCGCTGTTGTTCGTCGTCATCACAAACAATCTCCGAAAGCGACCGATCGCAGGCCTGCATCTCAAAAGTTCCGTGATCACGTTTGCTAAACGACAGAACGCAGAGTCGGTCGGCGCGCCTTCGGCCAGATCGACAAGACGCTGCAATCGTTCCGCAAGCAGTGCGGCGACAAGATCGCTTTTCCTCGGGAAGTGACGGTAGAGGGTGCCTACGCCGACTCCCGCGAGGTCAGCAACCTCGTCCATTTGGGCGCCGATTCCTTTGCGGGCGAAACACGCACGCGCGGCTTTGAGCAACGCTCTTCGATTGCGGGCGGCGTCGGCGCGAAGGGGCATACGGCTTATCTTGACAACCGGAGACATCGTTCCGTATAACTAGATCGTAAAACGGAATCCTGCCTCCGGTTATATCCAACGCTTGGTCGCATACGGATCTCCCATATATCCGCATCTGGCGGCAAGAGCCACTCGTCGCTCCGAGTGATGGACGCATCGAATACAACGGTCTTGGTCACAGGAGGTTCCGGTTACGTCGGGACTTGGACCGTCGCGGGACTGCTTGAGCGCGGCTACCGAGTCCGGACGACGATACGCAGCTTCGATCGCGAGGCGGTAGTACGAGCGGCCGTTGGACGCCATACGTCGGCGGACGATAGGCTGTCCTTCATCGTTGCAGACTTGTTGCGGGACCAAGGATGGGACCGAGCCGTCGACGGCGTCTCTTTCGTTCTCCATGTGGCCTCACCGATGCCGATCCGCGAGTATCGCAAGACCGACCTCGTTCGGCCGGCGCGAGAAGGCACGATACGTATTCTCAAGGCCGCCGACGCCGCCAACGTCTCACGCGTCGTCATGATGTCCTCAGTCCAAGCGGCGCTCCCGCCCGGCGACCACGATGCGGCGTCGACAGAGGAGTCCCGCTGGACGGATCTATCGCGCAAGGACGTAACGGACTATATGCGATCGAAGACGCTGGCTGAGCGAGACGCATGGGATTTTATCCGTGACGCGAGTGGTCGCATGGATCTAACGACGGTGCTTCCATTTACCATTCTCGGTCCCGTTTTGCAATCCGCTGTTTCCGGGTCGCCGGAAGTGCTCCAGCGATTACTCAAGGGAGCGCTTCCGGCCATTCCGCGGATCGGCTTCTCGATCGTGGATGTGCGTGACCTGGTCGACCTTCAAGTGCGAGCGATGCTCGCGCCTGAAGCTTCGGGGGAACGCTTCATCGCCACGAGCGACTTCTTCTGGTTGCGCGAGATAGCTGCGCTCTTACGCAGCGAGCTTGGACAGGCCGGCGCAAAAGTGCCCAGCCGCGCACTCCCGGACCTCGTCGTACGCGCATTTGCGTTTGTCGACTTCGAAGCGCGATTGGTCGCACCGAGCCTCGGTAAGAAAGTGCTCTTCTCGTCGATGAAAGCGCGGCGCGTCCTGGGCTCAAGTTTCCGCGCGGCGCATGACTCGATTGTGGACGGTGCGCGGAGCTTGATAGAGATGGGCGCCGTGTAGTTAACCGCGCGGACAACAAGCGCCGTATCATCGGCCCTGCTTGCAGCGCCTCGGCAAGGTCGATCGACCGTTGGCTATTGGGCGGCATTGCAGACGGTCCCCGGTTTCGAGCACGCCGTGCGGCTCTCGCGCCTCGTCGACACGGTGCTCACGTCGTCGAGCTCCGGCTCGCGCCTGAGCGCGCAAGATTGGCAGAGGTGGGAGACCGCGCGTCTTGACTTCATGATGCGCCAGCATTAGCATCATGATGTGCGAACCACCCTTACACTGGACGATGACGTAGCGGCTAAGCTGACCATAGAGTCGCGACGCTCGGGGCGGACATTTAGGGCCGTCGTCAACGACGCGATTCGTCGTGGAATGCTCGAACAGCAATCCGCAATTCGACGCCCCTTCGTCGTGCGATCGAAGCCGCTTGGACTACGCCCGGGCTTATCGTACGCTAATATCGAGGAGTTGCTCGATGAAGTCGACGGTCCGGCTCGTCGGTGAATGTCCTCGACGTCAATGTATTACTCTATGCTTATGACGAAACTGCAGCTCTTCACGAATCCGCGAAAGCTTGGCTTTCGACCGAATTCGAACGACCCGAGGTAACGGGCCTCGCGGCGGCATCGCTTGTAGCATTCGTCCGGATTGCGACGGACCCACGTATTTTTCGAGCACCCTTCACGATCGCTGAAGCGTGTGCGATCGTCGATGAATGGCTCGAGATGCCATTCGTTCGGTTGCTCCCGGCGACGGAGCTACATTGGCCGACCTTCGTCGACCTAGCCGTCACCGCTCAGGTTCGCTCGGCGCTCGTTCCCGATGCCGACCTCGCCGCGACGGCGATCGAGCATGGAGCGACAGTTTGTACGCACGATCGCGACTTCACACGATTTTCGGGTCTACGTGTAAGCTTCCCGTTGAGCGATCGATGACTATTTGAAGGCTATCTTCGCCGTTACCGATGCAAGCTGGCTTCGGAACCTCGCGCATCTACCAAAGTGGCGGAGAAGTGAATTTCTGACAACCAATGATACGTGAGCGCGCGCGGAGGTGCGATCGGACGTCGCGATCGGTCCGCTCGGAACGCCGGTCCGACTCGCGTTCGGCGCGGTGTGGAACGCCAGGTCGAGCGACGAGCCGCTGCTGCGCCGCTTTGGCGAGACGCTCGCGCAGGTCGTGCCACGATGGAGCCGGTGTCGGCGGCCATAGCCGATCGGTGCTGGACCGGCCCCGCAGCGGCGCAGTAGCATGGTTGCGTGGCGGCGGAGACGATCGGGGTCGGCATCATCGGGGCGAGCGCGGAGGGCGGCTGGGCGAAGGAATCGCACGTGCCCGCCGTCCGCGCGCTCGCCGGGCTCGAGCTCGTCGCCGTCGCGACGACGAGTCAGTCCAATGCGGATGCCGCGGCAAGAGCGTTTGGCGCGCGCTCGGGCTACGGCGATGCGGCCGCGATGTTCCGCGACTCCGCCGTCGAGCTCGTCGCGATCGCCGTCAAGGTGCCGGCGCATCGCGACCTCGTCCTCGGCGCGCTCGCGGCCGGGAAGCATGTCCTCTGCGAATGGCCGCTCGGCCGCAATATGGCCGAATCGCAGGAGCTCGCCGAGGCCGCCGAACGCGCGGCTGTTCGCGTCGCGATCGGCTTGCAGACGCGTGAGAATCCCGCCGTTCGGCGCGCGCAGGAGCTCGTCCGCTCGGGCGCCCTCGGCCGGATCCTGAGCGCCCGCGTCGTCTCAACGACCGCCGGCTTCGGACCTGAGGTGCCGAGCGCGATGACGTACGCCGAGGATCCCGCAAACGGCGTAACGCTGCTTTCGATTCAAGGCGCGCGCACGCTCGATCTCGCGATCGCGCTGCTTGGTGCGTTCTCGGATCTCTCGGCGCTTGCGGCGACGCAGTATCCCGAGATTCGGGTCGGCGACGACGCGACGCCCGCGGTACGAACGACGCCCGATCATGTGCTCGTGCAGTCGCGGCTCGCGAGCGGCGCGATCCTCGGCGTCGACGTGGCGGGTGGCTTTCCGCCCGACGACACGCCGTTCCGGTTCGAGGTCTTCGGCGAACGTGGCCGGCTCGCGCTCGCCGGCGGCGCGCTGCGGGGCTTTCAGTCCGGGCGCTTACGGCTCGAGGTCGACGGTACATTCGAACCGACGGCCGACGGCGAGACGGGCGCGTTGCCCGACAGCGCCGCGAACGTGGCGGACACATACGCGATCTTCCGGGACGACATCGTCAACAACACCCGCACGGTCCCCGATTTCGAGCACGCTGTGCGGCTCTCACGCCTCATCGACGCCGTGCTCGCGTCATCGAGCTCCGGCTCGCGTCTGACTGCGCAAGATTGGCCGACGTGTTAGCGTCGCTGCATGCGATGCGTGCGCTCGGGCGCGGCCGTACTGCGTTGAGCGAGATGGCTCGTCGAGTGACCTAGGGAAACTTCGGGAGCGTCCGGCCGATGCGTTCGAGCGCCTCACCGATTCGTTCGAGCGAGTTTGCGTAGGAAAATCGTAGATAGCCGGTGCCTGCGGCGCCGAAGCCCGACCCCCCGATGCAGGCGACGTGCGCTTCTTCGAGGAGAAACGACGCGAGCTTGCGATCGTCCAGCGTGATCTGCGAGACGTTCGGAAACGCGTAGAAGGCGCCGTCCGGGAGCGTGCACGTCACGCCCGGCAGGTCATTGAGGCCCGAGACGATCGCGTCGCGACGGACGCGGAACTGTTCCACCATCGACGTGACGCCGTCGTCGGGACCGTGCAGCGCCTCGATGCCGGCGAGCTGCACGAACGGCGCGACGCACGAGTACGTGTTCTGCCCAACGAGCCCAACGACGCGCGCGATCTCGGCCGGCATCACGCCGTAGCCGAGGCGCCAGCCCGTCATCGCATAGGCCTTCGAGAAGCCGTCGAGGATGATCGTCCGCTCGCGCATGCCGTCGAGCGAGGCGATCGAGAACGGTCGCTCGCCGTACACGGTGCGCGAATAGATCTCGTCGGAGACGACGAGCACGTCGTGGCGGATCGCGATTTCGGCGATGCGCTCGAGATCGCTGCGCGCGAGGATGCCGCCCGTGGGATTGTGCGGCGAGTTGAGGATCAGCAGCTTGGTACCGTCATGAACCTTCAGCTCGAGCTCGTCGAGATCGAGCCGGAAGCCCGTGGACTCGAGCAGCCGGATCGGAACGGCCTTCGCCTTCAGATAGCGCGCGGCACCGGGATATGACGGATAGGCTGGATCGGAGAATACGACCTCATCGCCCGGATCGACCAGCGCCGCCATGACGTTCCACACGAGCGGCTTGAGCCCGGGGCTGATCACGACGTTCTCGCGCGCGTAGGGCGCGACGCCTCGGAAGCGCGCGGCGTACTCGGCGACCGCGTCGCGCAACGGCGCGATCCCCATCGACGGCGCATAGTGCGTCTGGTCCGCCTCGATTGCGGCGATGCCGGCTGCCTTCACCTGCGTGGGCGTCTCGAAATCGGGTTCCCCGATCTCGAGATGGATCACGTCGATGCCCTGCGTCTCGAGCTCGCGTGCCCGCGCGAGCGTGGCGAAGGCATCCTCGGCGGTGAGCCGCTGGGCGGCGGCTGAGAAGCGAACGGAAGGCGGAGCGCCAGTAATGGCCATTCATGGGAGATTCGCGTTCGTGCGCCGGTTTCTTGTGGCGTCGGGCGGGACCGCCCGATGCATGACCTGTTGCAGCGTGCGGCTCTAAAAGGTCACATGTCGAGCGAGCGCTGAACGAAGTCGTCGAGCGAAGCGCCGATCCCCTAAGACCCGAGCCTCCGCGCTAATCAAGTCACCGAGGCCGCCGTTGTCCAGCGGCCGATGAGGTTGCACGCCGCTCAAGCGCCGTCGCGTGGGCGACGTCATAGTCGAACGTCAGCACCCTCGTGCAATAGGCCGGTCGTTGTGAGAATGGGCTACGAGCGCGGTCTGGTCTCGCGACGCTGCATCGGGCGAGGTCGAGTACGTGGTGCCGTACATTGTGCCGTACATTGACCGCATCGATATCCCGGCCAGCGAAACCGCCGCCGCCGCCCCTCTTGTCATGGCCTTAATTAACGGTAAAGCGATTCTAAGAATGTTTTGCCACGGAACGATTCGACGGAAAGCCTTGAAGTAAGTTCTCGTTTAGTAAGCCCATTACTTAGTAACTCTTGCTGGTCGGAATCACCGGCGCGAATTTTTCTTCCGGTAGAAATTTCACTTGCCTGCGAAAGTCGGGCGGGACCGCATACAGGACGCGATCTTGACGAACTGCGTATACGGAAGGGTCGCTTTCATTTATGAGTCAGTATTGTGCGGATGACGCCGGAGCAATCGCAGGAATATAGACTGTCGCATCAGGGACTGAAAGTTCGGAAAATTCAAGATGACTTGGGAGGTCGGAAGAATAAAAATAAAACAAATACCCGATGTAGATATTTACAACCGGAACCGTTCCATAATTGTAGACTGAGCAATGCGCGATTGCTTCAGACGACGGTAGATCGTAAGTCCTGGTGAAGTCGTCGATCGATCTGTCGGAGGCCGATGTCAAGGGATAAGCGATCCTGAGATCTTGTAGACTGCTGGAAAGAGTATTTGCTTGCTTAGCAGGTTGCGGAAAAAGCAATGCCGCTGGTGTCGATCTGGCGGGCTTTTTTCGCTATAATTGGAGCAGGTTTCCTCGATATCTTGAGGTAGCGGCTGATGCGGTCCGAAGATGTACAAAATAC
>JAABUR0100000457.1_pt1 | contig 89514 bp, 80 predicted proteins | sample 5560091 | NCBI WGS metagenome assembly JAABUR01 (sample SAMN10711879, study PRJNA513375) | rock metagenome | isolation source: Antarctica rocks | place: Antarctica: Victoria Land, University Valley sud | reverse complement strand
ATGGTGACCCTGTTCGTAGTGGCCGGCCTACCCGTGGCCGCCGTGGTTTGGCTGGTGATCGGACCGGTGGTCACCGTCCTACCTGTTGGGCCAGACCGCCTTTCTCATCTACGGCCTGCGCCGGCGCCAGGTGGCCACCCTCCGGTTGAGCCCCCGTAGCGCCTCCTACGAACCGGGCAGGTTCCAGCTCAAGTGCGCCTGTCAGATGCAGAGTCCATCGAGGAGATCGACCTGCGCGACCGGCCCGGCGACGCGCTGCGCCTTGGCCGGGCCGCCTGCACTGGGTGGCTGACAACCTGCGCTCAGAGCTGACCGCCAAAGGCTGGGACACCGTGATGCCGCTGATCTAGTTCGACCCGGACTGGCGCCACGGTCCCCTCGGCGACGTCATCCGTCGCTGGTGCCCTCGCTTGTCCTTCTGAGCCAGAGCAGATCGGTGGACCCACACCCAGTCAGCTCTGGAGCGCGGCGCGTAGGTGGCCCTCGAGTTTCAGACGACCCAACCATGGCCGAGACCCCGACCCAAACTCGGACCCCCGCCACCACGCCAACGCCGGTCAACCCATCAGACCCCGCTTAGACGCGAAGCTCCGGTTGTGCAGTCGGGGCGACCGCCGCCGGGACCGCGCTGGCCGGGCACGTAAGCTCGCTGGCCATGACCGCCACCGTCGCCCGGCCGGCAGCGGCGCGGCCCACCCCCCGCTGGCGACCTTCAGGTTCCACCGCTCTTCTGGTGCTGGCGGCGGCTGTGGCTTGCCTGGGGGTGGTCGGCAACGTGGTTCAGGCGTGGCGTCACGGCTGGGTGCTCGAAGGCGACAACGCCGCCATCGCCATCAACACCTTTGACACCATCCACGGCCACTTCCGCATGGTGGGCGTGCACTCAAGCGCAGTCACTTACGCCGGGATCGGCGACTTCTACCACCCCGGCCCGATGCTCTACTGGGTGTCGGCGGTGCCGGCCGGGCTGTTCGACTGGGGCCCTGCTGGGTTCCTGTTCGTGGCCGCCCTGATCAACTGCGCTTCGCTGATCGGCGTGGCCGTGTTTGTGCGGCGCCGGGCCGGCGACCGGGTGGCCACGGTCGTGACGGCGGCGGGCGCGCTGCTCGTCTGGTCGCTCGGCACCGAGATCCCCCACGACGTTTGGAACCCCCACATCGCCGTGCTCCCCTGGTTCCTGGCGCTGGTGCTGTTCTGGTCGGTGCTCGAAGGCGATCGAGCGGCGTTGGTGGTGCTGGCCTTCGTCGTCAGCTTCAGCGTCCAGGACCACTTCAGCTACCTGCCGCTGGTGGGCCCCTTGGTGGTGGGCGTGGCGGTGACCATCGGGCTCCGGCTGTGGCGGCAGCGCCGGGCTGACCCGGCCGCCTGGGCGTCCGACCGGAGGTCCTGGGCCCGCTCGGGCCTGGCCGCACTGGTCGTCCTCACGCTGTGCTGGCTGCCGGTCCTGATCCAGCAGCTCACCGGTGACCCCAAGAACATCAGCCAGCTCGTCCGGTTCGTAAGGGCCGGCTCGCCCCGCGGCCGCCAGGGTGCGAGCTTCGCTCTTGGCCGGTTCTTCGGCTTTCTTGGGTCAAGGCCACTGTGGCTCGACCGCCAGGTCGACTTCGACGCGGTGATGCGCGATCCGTCCTTGCTCGACGTAGTCGTGTCGGTCGTGGTCGTCGGCGCGGCCGCAGGCCTCTGCTGGTACCACCTGTTCCGGGGGCGCAGAACCATTGGCCGGCTGCTGGCGCTGTGCCTGGCGTCCATAGTGCTGCTGTTCGTGTCGACGGTCTCGCTGCCCAAGGAGATCTCCTCGGCGCTCCCCCCCAACTACATGCCGTGGTGGCCGGTTTGCCTGATGACGCTAGTGGGCATCGCCTGGGGAGCACTGGCGCTGACCCGCCCGAGCTGGCGGCGGCCGGTGCCGCTGATCGCCATCGTTGTGGCCCTGGCCTTCACCGTGACCACGGTGGTGAGCACGGACCCGGCCGGTGACCGCTCGATCTGGGCGTTCCCGGCCATCCGGGCCTTGAACGAACAGGTGCGGGCGAAGCTTCCAAACATCGGGCCTTACTACGTGGCCGATCAGGGGGGCATGGCCTTCCTCTCGCTCGCCAACCCGTTGATCTTGGACCTGGCCCGCCACGGCTACGACGTTCGCGTCCCGGCCTACCGAGAGCCGTCGCTGGGCACCTTCCGTAGCGTTGACCGCCGCCACCTCGCCGGGATCGTTCTGGTGGCCTCCGGCCCCACCGCCGTTAATCCACCGACGGGAGCGACCGTGCTGGCACGGGTTCCAGTCGGTGTCGGTACACCGGCGACTCGGTATCTGGCCACGTCCTATCCCGTCGTTGCTTACCTGCTGCCCCCGTCGAAGCTCGACGCGGTCGGCGGGTTGTGATGCCGGGTGTCGGAGAGGGGTTTCACCCGGGCTTGACCGGAAGGAAGGGCTGCATGACAGCGGCCACGAGTCGCGGATCGCCAGGACCAGTCAGCCCGGTGGTGGTGGTGACGATGAGCTGTAGACCGAAGGCGCCCCAGCGGGCGTTCCGCATCACCTCTTCGTCGCCCGTGAGCGAGACCACCACCTGGTACCTTTTCGCCGTGGCGGTCGCACTGGAGGTGCTGGCCGTTCTTCCGGCCCGTTGGAACGCCAGCAGCAGCCCGTTGGTCTCCTGCGGCAGCGTGCCAGGGGCGAGGAACAGGTAGACGCCGTGGTACTGGCGGGTCGCGGCGAGAACCCGCGGGGCGAGCCGCGCCGCCAGCTCGGCTCTGCGCTGGTTCGGCCGCTGGCCCAAGGTCGTGTTGAAGATCGTGACGAAACCAGCCAGCCCCACAACGACTGCGATAACCGGTGCAAGGCGATGCACCACCTGGAGTTGGGATCGGCGCGGGACCCGCGAAACCAGCGCACGGGCAACCACCCAAAGGGCGGCGATCCAGGCCCACGCCGCCACCGACCGGCTCCACTTGACCAGCCATTCGAACGGCTCGCCGCGGATGACCGCCAGCCCGACGTAGCAGCCGGCCATAGCGGCGAAGGCCAGGCCCAGAAGCGACAACGCCTCGGTGTCGCGACGCCTGGCGGCGACCACCACCGCGCCGATCAGTGTCAGCACCAGGGGTGCGATGTCGAGTGGATGGCCATTGCCGGCGGTGCGATCGGCCGACATCGGGAGCCGCCGATCAGTAGAGCCGAACAGCGGGCCAGGGACTCCGAACTGACGGGCGAACAGCGAGCCGGCGTGTGCCCACCCCACGACGCCCTTCTCCTCCGCCGTGACTGGTGGCGGCGGGTGGACAAGGTGATCGGCCAGGGTACTGAGGTTGCCTGGCGTGTGCACCACCTGGTCGATGGCTGGTGGCAACCAGGCGGCGAACAGCACGACCGCCGTCACCACCAACGGCCGCAAGGGCTTAAGCGGCGACCGACCGGCGCGGCGATCGCCGAGGGCTCTCATGACCAGCGAGTAGGCCACCACCGAGGCGACGACGGGCAAGAAGCCGAGATGAGCCTGCACCGCGACCGACGCCAGAGCGGCTAAGACCGGAAGCGCCCACCGGGCCCCCCGCCCGTGGGCCCAGGCCACGGGGACCAGCAGGGCGACGGTGAGCACGGGGAGTGACGGGTTCCACGGATCGGATAGGAAGCCGGCGCCGAGCCCCAACACCAGGACCGCCAGCACCGGCAGGGCGCACACGGCGAGCAGGTGGTCGAGCCGTCGCAGTACCAACCCCAGGGCCAGGAGGGTCAGAAGGTTCCACACCGCGGCGGCGGCCAAGATACCGTGGGCGGCTCCGAAGAGCCAATAGGGGCCGGCCAACAGGTAAAATGGCCATGGACCGGGATGAGCCCAGCCGAAGCGGGAGTACGCCCCGATCAGGGGAGTGTGGCTGGTGCCCACCGCCCGCACGTTGCTTTCGATGAGCGCCCAGTCCGAGACCGGAAGAAACGGCCGGCGCAAGGCCGAAACGAGGGCCAGCACCGCCGGTAGGGCCAGCATGAGCGCCAACAGCAGTGAAGCCGGGTCGAACCAGTTGAACAAGCGACTCGTCGCCGGACGAGGAGCGGCCGGCGCCTCGGCGATCGACGTCACATCGGTGGGGTAGGTTCAGCCGGCCAGTTTGGCGTCGAGCTGGCGGATGCGGCCGGCGAGTGCGGCCATGATCTTGTGCGCCACGCCCGGGATCTCGTCGAGCAGACCGGCGAACTCGCGGGTCGTGAGGACCAGCGCTTCGATGGGCGTCTCGGCCATCACGCTGGCAATCCGGGGCCCCGTGTCGAGCTGGGAGAGCTCACCGACGGTGTCTCCGGGGCCGAGGGTCGTGAACTTGCGGTTGTTGCGCTTGACCGCCGCCTTGTCAGAGATGATGACGAACGCCTCCTTACCCTGATCGCCCTAGTCGACCAGTCGCTGACCTTCGGGGATGGAGATCGGGATGGAAGCAAGATGGTCGATGGCACGCGCTACTAGCCATGGCCGCGGATCATAGGTGTGACAGCCATCGCCTGCTTTGTCGAGGTCCGCGACGCGCGGGAATAGGGTGGGCCGCTGCTTCCGATTCCCAGGGGGAACTCTCGGCAATGGCAACAGCGGTCGCCGCCGACTCGACGCACCGACGATGGCGGAATCTCGACGTGTTCTGGCTGGCTGCCGGAGCCGCCGCCTGGCCATTCGCGTTGGCGACGATCCGTGCGATCCGTCGGGGCTGGTATCCGACTGGCGACGTCGGCATCGTTGCCGTCCGCGCCCAGGACGTGTTCAGCCGGAACCCGCCGTTGCTGGGCACCTGGTCCTCGGCCTCGCTGTGGGCCAAGGTCTGGATCAACCACCCCGGCGCCCTCCAGTTCGACGTGCTGGCCGTCCCGGTCCGCCTCTTAGGCGTGGGTCCCGGCGTGGCCATCGGAACCGCCGCCACCAACGCCGCCGCGGTGCTGACCGCCGGCTGGTTGGCTCGGCGCCGCGCCGGCACCCTGGCGGGCACCATCACCCTGGTCCTCGCCGCCTCGCTGGCCTGGTCGATGGGCAGCGAGATCCTCTACGACGGTTGGAGCCAGTTCGCCCCGCTGTTCCCGTTCCTCTGCTTCCTGTTCGCCGCCTGGTCCGTCGCCGACGGTGATGTCATCGGGCTCCCGATCGCCGCCTTCGCCGCCGGGTTCCTGCTGCAGACCCACCTGAGTTACGTGCTGCTGGTGCCGGGAGTCAGCGTCTGCGCCGTGGGGGCCTTCGCCTGGTCCCAGTGGCGGGACCGCCGGGCCGACCGACACCGGTGGCGTAAGGGCCGCACCCGCCTGCTGTCCTGGATCGGAGCGACGGTGGCCATCCTCATCGTCACCTGGTTCCAGCCCCTGTACGAAGAGCTCACCCGCAACCCCGGGAACCTGAGCAACCTGATGAGGGCGGCCGCGCGAAAGCCTCCGACCGCCCCCGGGCTGGGGGGCGCCCTCCAGGCCGTGGCCGATGTCGTCGCCCTGCCCCCGTGGTGGTTGCCGAGCAGCTGGGAAAACCCCGCCTTCGAACTCGATGGCAGCGGCCGGCCGGTGCTCTTGGTGAGCGTCGCCATGGTCGTCCTAGTCGGCGGTCTCGCCGTCCTGCTGGTGCTGTCGGTGCGCAAGAACGACCGGACTGCGGCCACCGCCGTCGGGTCCAGCCTGGTGGTGCTCGCCCTCGTGTTCGCCAGCGTCGCCAAGTCGAACTCCCCGGACGGGCTGGTCGCCACCTACGTGCGGTGGCTGTGGCCCGCCGCGGTTTTCACGTGGTTCTCCATCGGACTGGCCATCGTCCGTCTCCGGGCTCCTGCCGGCACTACCGCCACCGAGGTCCGGCGACGCAGCGATCGAAGGTGGAGCCCGGTCACCTTGGGACTGGGCAGCGCGGCAGTGGTGCTGGCTGCCCTGGCCACACCACCGGTCGACCACGGCAGCAGCACGTTCGCATGGGCGTCTTCCATCGCCAAAACGGTCGAGCGCACGGTGATCCCCGAGCTCCGTGGCAAGGGCACCGTCCTGGTGCAGATCCGAACCAGCGTGGGGCCCTTCCAGGTCGGCCCGGCGGTCCTCTCGATGATGCGGTCTGCCAACATCCCGGTGCTCGTCGACAACGAGGAGCTGGTCCGTCAACTCGGCGAGCGTCGGCGCTACCAGGGCAAGGCCAACGAGCAGATGGTGATCTCAGGGGGGCTCGGGGTGTTAGACGCGCCCGAGCCCGGTTGGCGCCGGCTGGTGACCAAGGTTGGCCTCGACCCGGCTCAACGCCGCCAACTCGCTGGCCTCCGTGACACGCTGCTCGGCCGCATCCGGCGTGCCGGGGGGATCGAGCAGGACCCATCGGTGGGACCCCTGCGCCAACCCACTCAAAGCCACGTCGATGATCTGGTGGCCCTCAGCCGCGCCGATCCGGAGAAGATGATCGACGAGGGCGACCTGCTAAACCCCGACGCCCTCTACCTCGGCGACCTCGACGCCCTGGGCCACGCCGACGTCGTGCGGTTCAAGGATCTGCAACAGCGGCTGCGCGACCAGTCGTTGGCAGTCGACGTCCGCAGCCTGTGAGGCGGACCTACCTTCGGCGCTCGTGCGGTGGCACGCTGGGCACCACCGGGGCCCGACGAGAGCAGCGGCCACAGCCCCGGGGGTAGAAGCCCGCTCGCTACAAGCCTGCGCTCGCGGTGTGCGGGCGCTCGCCATCGCCCTCGTTGTGCCGTTCCACACCGACCGAGTGGCCCCTGCCGATGCTGCCCGGTGACTTTTCTCGCCGTCGACGTGTTCTTCGTGCTGTCTGGCTTCCTCATCCTCGCTCCTTCTCGACGATCGCCGGCGCACCGGCGCATCCCCCTCAGGGCCTCCTGGGGGCGGCGGGTGGCGCCTGTTCCCCCTGGCCGGCCGGCGCGCCCGTCCGCCACGAGGCGGCACACCAGCGCGCACAGGGTGACGGCGCCGACCACCGGTAGGAAGCCGACGTGGGCCTGCACCGCCACCGACGCGAGGCCGACGAGGACCGGCAGGGCCCAGCGGGGCCCGGCGCAAGGCGGATAAGAGGGCCAGCACCGCCGGTAGGGCCAGCAAGAAGCGGCAGCAGCAGTGAGGTCGGGTGGAACCAGTTGAGCGATCGCTGACCGCTCGCCGGGCGCGGCGCTACTGGCGCCTCGGCGATCGACGTCACACCGGTGGTGGGTGCGCTCAGCCGACCAGTTTGGCGTCGAGCTGGCGGATGCGGCCGGCGAGTGCAGCCATGATCTTGTGGGCCAGGCCCGGGATCTCGTCGAGCAGGCCGGTGAACTCGCGGGTCGTGAGCACGAGCGCCTCGATGGGCGTCTCGGCCACCACGCTGGCAGTACGGGGCCCCTTGTCGAGCAAAGAGAGCTCACCGACGGTGTCTCCGGGTCCGAGGGTCGTGAACTTGCGGTTGTTGCGCTTCACCGCCGCCTTGCCGGAGATGATCACGAACGCCTCCTTCCCTTGATCGCCCTGGTCGACCAGGCGCTGGCCTTCGGGGATGGACACCTCGTTGGACGCTTTGGCGATCTTCTGCAGGTCGCGCTTGGAGCACGAGGAGAAGATCGGGATCGAAGCGAGGTGGTCGATGTGGGACGCGCTACTAGCCATGGGCGCGGATCATAGGTGTGACAGCCATCACGTGCCTAGAAAGTTCTCCCTCCAAGTTGATGGAGCATGACTCAACTTTTATAGTGGCTCCAGTTCAACCGTCTCAGACCCCACATGTACACGGAGGCAACACCCATGCCCAAGGCTGTCGGCATCGATCTCGGCACCACCAACTCGGTCGTCAGCGTGCTGGAGGCCGGCGACCCCATCGTCATACCCAACGCCGAAGGGTCGCGCACGACCCCCTCGGTGGTGGCCTTCTCCAAGTCCGGTGAGGTGCTGGTGGGCGAGGTGGCCAAGCGCCAGGCCATCACCAACCCCGACCGCACCATCCGTTCGGTCAAGCGCCACATGGGCACTGACTGGTCGATCGACATCGACGGCAAGAAGTACACCGCCCAGGAGATCTCGGCTCGCACACTCCAAAAGCTGAAGCGTGACGCTGAGGCGTACCTGGGCGACACCGTCCACCAAGCGGTCATCACGGTGCCGGCGTACTTCAACGACGCCGAGCGGACCGCCACCAAGGAGGCGGGCCAGGTGGCCGGCCTCGAGGTGCTGCGCATCATCAACGAGCCCACGGCGGCGGCGCTGGCCTACGGGCTCGAGCGCGAAGGCCACGACGAGACCGTCCTGGTGTTCGACCTGGGCGGCGGCACCTTCGACGTGTCGGTGCTGGAGATCGGCGAGGGCGTGTTCGAGGTCAAGGCCACCCATGGCGACGTGAACCTGGGCGGTGACGACTGGGACCAGGCGATCATCGACTGGCTGGTCGACAGCTTCAAGTCCGGCCATGGCATCGACCTGTCCAAGGACAAGATGGCCGTACAGCGCCTCAAGGAGGCTGCCGAGAAGGCCAAGATCGAGCTGTCCCAGGTCCAGCAGACCCAGATCAACCTGCCCTACGTCACCGCCGGGGCGGACGGGCCGCTGCACCTCGACGAGCAGCTCAGCCGGGCCAAGTTCCAGGACCTGACCTCGGACCTGCTCCAGCGGTGCAAGACCCCCTTCGAGCAGGCCATCAAGGACGCCGGGCTCAAGCAGGGCGACATCGAGCACGTGATCCTGGTCGGGGGTTCCACCCGGATGCCGGCGGTGGTCGACCTGGTCAAGGAGATGACCGGCAAGGAGCCCAACAAGGGCGTGAACCCCGACGAGGTGGTGGCCGTCGGCGCTGCCATCCAGGCTGGCGTGCTCAAGGGCGACGTCAAGGACATCCTGCTGCTCGACGTCACGCCGCTGTCGCTCGGCATCGAGACCAAGGGCGGGGTCATGACCAAGCTCATCGAGCGCAACACCACCATCCCCACCAAGCGCACGGAGGTCTTCACCACCGCTGACGACATGCAGCCGTCGGTCGAGATCCACGTGATCCAGGGCGAGCGGGACATGGCGCAGTTCAACAAGACGCTGGGCAAGTTCCAGCTGGTCGACCTGCCGCCGGCGCCGCGGGGCGTGCCCCAGATAGAGGTCACCTTCGACATCGACGCCAACGGCATCGTGCACGTGTCAGCCAAGGACCGGGCCACCAACAAAGAACAGTCCATGACCATCACCGGTCAGAGCTCGCTCGACAAGAGCGTGATCGATCAGATGGTCAAGGACGCCGAGGCTCACGCCGAGGAGGATCGCCAGCGCAAGGAAGAGGCCGACGTCCGCAACCAGGCCGACACCCTCGTGTACCAGACAGAGAAGCTGCTCAAGGAACAGGGCGACAAGGTCCCCGGTGACGAGAAGGCGGCCGTCGAGTCGGCCCTGTCCGACCTCAAGTCGGCGGTTGGTGGCCAGGACATCGAAGCCATCCGCCGCGGCACCGAGTCACTCATGACCGCCAGCCAGACCTTCACCCAGAAGCTCTATGAGCAGGCTTCATCCGAGAACGCCGGCCAGTACGGCGGCGGCGACCAGGGTGCGGGCGGGGACGAGACCGTCCCGAACGACGACGAGGTGGTCGACGCCGAGATCGTGGACGACGAGGGCAAATCGGCGTGAGCGACCCCCACGACGGCGACGTCGCGGCCGAAGAAGTCCCGGTCGGCGCGGGGGGCGATCCGCAGCCCGCGCCGACCGAGCCCCCTGCGGAGCCGGCCAACGCCGAACCTCCGGCCTCGGTCGAGGAGCTGGTCGAGGTGCTCGAAGCCACCACCCGTGAGCGCGACGAGTACCTCGACGCCCTCCGCCGCAACCAGGCCGACTTCGAGAACTACCGCAAGCGCATGATGAAGCAGCAGGCCGACGCCGCCGAACGCTCCGCCGCCGACCTGGTCGACAAGGTGCTGCCAGTGCTCGATGCCTGTGACGGAGCGGTCCGCCACGGCGCCACCGAGGTCGAGCCGATCTTCGCTTCGCTGCTCGGTGTCCTCGAGAAGGAGGGCTTGGAACGCATCGATCCACTGGGCCAGACCTTCGACCCCAACCTGCACGATGCCGTCATGCACGAACCCTCCGGGGAAGGCGACGACGGCACCGTCGTCGACGACGTCATGCGACCCGGTTACCGCTGGAAGGGCCGGGTCCTGCGCCCGGCCATGGTCAAGGTCAGGGGATAACCGGCGTCATGGCCCCCCAGCGGGAGTGGTTCGAGAAGGACTACTACAAGGTGCTCGGCGTCTCCGAGACGGCGACGCCGAAGGAGATCACACGCGCCTACCGCAAGCTGGCCCGCGAGAACCACCCTGACACCAACCCCGGCAACGACCAGGCCGAGGAGCGTTTCAAGGAGATCTCCGCCGCCTACGACGTGATCGGCGACGCCGACAAGCGCAAGGAGTACGACGAGGTCCGCAAGCTCGGCCCGGTGGGCGCCGGATTCGGCGGCGCCGGCGGCGGTGGCGGTGGCGGGCCGTTCGGGCCAGGCGGGTTCACCGTCAACGCCGACGATCTTGGTGGGATGGGCGGCGGTCTGGGCGACATCCTCGGCAACCTGTTCGGCGGTGGCCGCGGCCGAGGGGGCACCTCGCGCGGCCCTGGACCGCAGCGTGGCGACGACCTGGAGACCGAGCTGCACCTGTCCTTTGTCGACGCCGCCAAGGGCGTGACCACGACCGTGCACCTCACCAGCGAGGCGCGCTGTCACACCTGTCACGGCAGCGGCGCCCGGCCCGGCACTTCGCCAGTGGTGTGCCCGCGATGCCACGGTCGCGGTGTGCTCGACGAGAACCAGGGCCTCTTCTCCTTTTCCACCCCCTGCCCCCAGTGCGGAGGCCGCGGCGTCGTCCTGCCCGATCCGTGCCCGACGTGCGGCGGCAGCGGTGTCGAGTCGCGCCCCCGTGAGGTCAAGGTCCGCATCCCGGCTGGCGTCACCGAGGGCAAGCGCATCCGGCTCAAGGGACGGGGCGGACCGGGGCGCAACGGCGGCCCGCCCGGTGACCTGTACGTGGTCTGCCGGGTGGCGAGCCACCAGCTGTTCCGGGTCGACGGCAACAACCTCACCCTTACGGTGCCGGTCACCTTTGCCGAGGCGGCGCTGGGGGCCGACATCAAGGTGCCCACCCTCGACGGCGGCGCCGTCACCCTGCGCCTGCCGGCGGGGACCTCCAATGGCCGCACCTTCCGGGTAAAAGGCCGCGGCATAGACAGCGGCAAACGGACCGGCGACCTGCTCGTCACGATCGAGGTGGCCGTGCCCCAGAAGCTGTCCGGCGCCGAGAAGCAGGCGGTCGAAGCGCTGGCGGCGGCCGCTACCGAGTCGCCGCGAGACCACCTCGGGGTGGCGTGATGGCCGAACTACCGAGCGCCGGGCGCCAACCCGACATCCGGCTGTCCGACCGCGCCGTCTACGTCATCTCGGTCGCCGCCGAGCTGGCCGGGGTGCACCCCCAGACGCTGCGCATCTACGAGCGCAAGGGCCTGGTCGACCCCGCCCGCACCGGCGGTGGCAGCCGCCGCTACAGCGAGCAGGACATCGCCCTGCTCCAGCGCATCCAGGACCTGACCAACGAGGGGCTGAACCTGGCCGGCGTCAGGCGAGTGCTCGACCTGGAGGCCGAGAACGCCGAGCTGCGCGACGAGCTCAACCACCTTCGCCAAGCGGGTGACGACGCCGTGGAAGCGGCCCATCGCCAGTACCGGCGCGATCTGGTGCCGCTGCGCCAGAACGTGACCATCTTCGAGGGCCGCCGGCGGCGTCGTTCCTCCTCCCAAACTTGATGGAAGCGTTGTCAACTTTCCTACTGGTCAAGTAGACTCGCCTCATGGCTCTTGACCCCAACCGTTGGACCCAAAAGACCCAGGAAGCGTTCTCTGGCGCGGTCGACGCGGCCAAGGCGAACAGCAACCCTGAGGTCACGCCCGACCACCTCTTGGCCGCGCTGCTGCGCCAGGAAGAAGGCGTGGTGCTGCCCATCCTGGAGAAGCTGGGCAAGACGCCGCTGTCCATCCGCAACGCCGCCGACGAGCGGGTGGCCAAGCTGGCCAAGGCGTACGGGGGGGAGTCTCGGCTCGGCCGCGACCTGCAACAGGTCATGGAGACCGCCGACGCCGCCCGCCAGGAGCTGACCGACGAGTACCTCTCCACCGAGCACCTGCTGCTGGCCTTGGCTGACCGATTGGACATCAGCCGCGAAGAGCTGCTCGCCGCGCTGCGCGAGGTGCGGGGGAGCCATCGCGTCACCAGCCAGAACCCCGAGGAGCAGTACCAGGCGCTCGAGCGCTACGGCCGGGACCTGACCGCCGACGCCCGCAAGGGCAAGCTCGACCCGGTCATCGGTCGCGACGAGGAGATCCGCCGCACCATCCAGGTCCTCAGCCGGCGCACCAAGAACAACCCTGTCCTGATCGGCGAGCCGGGCGTCGGCAAGACCGCCATCGTCGAGGGGCTGGCCCGCCGCATCGTTGAAGGTGACGTCCCCGAAGGCCTCAAGGACAAACGGCTCATCAGCCTCGACCTGGGCGGCATGGTGGCCGGCGCCAAGTACCGCGGCGAGTTCGAGGAGCGGCTCAAGGCCGTCCTCAAGGAGATCTCCGACGCCGAGGGCCAGATCATCACCTTCATCGACGAGCTCCACACCCTGGTCGGCGCCGGCAAGGCCGACGGCGCCATGGACGCCGGTCAGATGATCAAGCCCATGCTGGCCCGGGGCGAGCTGCGGATGGTGGGCGCCACCACCCTGGACGAGTACCGCACCTTCATCGAGAAAGACGCCGCTCTGGAGCGGCGCTTCCAGCAGGTGTACGTGGACCAGCCTTCGGTCGAGGACACCATCGCCATCCTTCGCGGCCTCAAAGAGCGCTACGAGGTGCATCACGGTGTGCGCATCCAGGACGCCGCTCTGGTGGCCGCGGCCGTGCTGTCAGATCGCTATCTCACCGGCCGGTTCCTCCCCGACAAGGCCATCGACCTGGTCGACGAGTCGGCGTCCAAGCTCCGCATCGAGATCGATTCCCTGCCCACCGAGATCGACGTGGTCGAACGGCGAGCCCGACAGCTCGAGATCGAGAAGTTGGCGCTGGCCAAGGAGACCGACGACGTCTCCAAGGAGCGGCTGGCGGCCCTGGACCGCGAGCTGGCCGACCTCAACGAATCCCTCTCGTCCATGAAGGCCCACTGGCAGGGCGAGAAGGACGCCATCACCGCCATCCGTTCGCTCAAGGAGCAGCTCGAACAGCTCCGCTCCGACTTGGAGCGCGAGAGCGACCTGGGCAAAGCGGCCGAGATCCGCTATGGCCAGATCCCTGCCATCGAGCAGCAGGTCAACGAAGCCACCGCCCGCCTGGCCGAACTGCAAGCCAGCCAGCAGATGCTGAAAGAGGAGGTCGACGCCGAGGACGTGGCCGAGGTCGTGTCCAAGTGGACCGGCGTCCCGGTCAGCCGCCTGATGGAGGGCGAGGTGCAGAAACTGGTCCGCATGGAAGAGGTCCTGCACCAGCGGGTGATCGGCCAAGAGGACGCCGTTATCGCGGTGGCCAACGCCATCCGCCGCAGCCGCGCCGGGCTGTCGGACCCGGATCGCCCCATCGGCAGCTTCTTGTTCCTGGGGCCCACCGGCGTCGGCAAGACCGAGCTGGCCCGCACCCTGGCCGACTTCCTGTTCGACGACGAGCGAGCCATGGTCCGCATCGACATGAGCGAGTACATGGAGAAACACTCCGTGTCGCGACTGGTCGGCGCCCCTCCCGGTTACGTGGGCTACGACGAGGGCGGCCAGCTCACCGAGGCGGTCCGCCGGCGCCCTTACTCGGTGGTGCTGCTCGACGAGATCGAGAAGGCCAACCCCGACGTGTTCAACATCCTGCTGCAGGTGCTGGACGATGGGCGCCTCACCGACGGCCAGGGTCGCACGGTCGACTTCACCAACTGCGTGCTGATCATGACCTCGAACCTGCCCGGTGATCCCCGGGACTTCTTCCGGCCCGAATTCATCAACCGGATCGACGAGATAGTCCGGTTCCGGGAGTTGGGTCGCGAGGACCTCTCCCACATCGTGGAGATACAGCTGGGTGCCCTGCGCCGGCGGCTGGCCGCCCGTCGCATCGAGCTGGAGGTCACCCCGGCCGCCGTCGAGAAGCTGGCGGACGACGGCTTCGACCCTGCCTACGGCGCCCGACCCCTCAAGCGGGTCATCCAGAAGGAGCTGGGCGACCGCCTGGCCGTCTCGCTGCTCGAAGGCAAGGTCACCGACGGCGACACCGTGGTGGTCGACGTCGACCGCGATGGTGCCCTCACCGTCGGCGGCTGACCCGAAGGCTGAAGGCCGATCGGGGCCAACCGCTAGCGTCGTCGTTCTCGCCAACGGCGTCAGATGGAGCGCAGGTGCCAGCAACGGTTGTGGTCGGCACGCAGTGGGGTGACGAAGGCAAAGGCAAGTTCACCGACCTGGTCGCCAAGGAGATGCAGCTCGTGGTCCGCTACCAGGGCGGCCACAACGCCGGCCACACCCTGGTGGTCGACGGCCAGACCTTCGCCCTCCAGCTGTTGCCCAGCGGCATCCTCTATGACCACATCACGCCGGTCATCGGCAACGGCGTCGTGGTCGATCCGCGGGTGTTGCTGGCCGAGATGGACGGGCTCACCGCTCGCGGGATCGACTGCTCGCGGCTCAAGGTCAGCGGCAACGCCCACCTGATCCTGCCGTACCACCAGGAACTGGATCGGCTCATCGAGCGGCGGCTCGGCAAGGCCAAGCTGGGGACCACCAAGCGGGGCATCGGGCCGGCCTACGCCGACAAGGCGTCGCGGGTCGGCATCCGAGTTCAGGACCTTCTCGACCCCAAGATCTTCCGAGCCAAGCTGGACGTGGTCCTCAAGGAGAAGAACCAGATCCTGGCCAAGGTCTTCAACCAGCTCCCCCTCGACGCCGACGAGATAGCCAGCGAATACCTGGACGGTTGCGCGCCCCGCCTCGCACCGCACATCGCCGACACGGTCAACCTGGTCCACGACGCCTTGGAGATGGGCCAGCACGTCCTGTTCGAAGGCGCTCAAGCCACCTTCCTCGACCTGGACCACGGCACGTATCCGTTCGTGACCTCGTCCAACCCCATCGCCGGCGGCGTGTGCGTGGGCGCGGGCGTCGGGCCCCGGTACATAGACCGCGTCATCGGCGTGGCCAAGGCCTACATCACCCGAGTGGGGACCGGGCCGTTCCCCACAGAGCTGGCCATCTCGGGGGAAGCCGTCGGCGGCAAGCCGCGGGAAGGCGTCGATCCCGAGGAGATCCGGCTGGGCGACCACTTCGTGAACGTGGGCCACGAGTACGGGACCAACAGCGGCCGGCGCCGCCGGCCTGGCTGGTTCGACGCGGTCATGTTGCGTCACGCCGTGCGGCTCAACTCGATGTCGGAGTTGGCCATCACCAAGCTCGACATCCTGGACCAGCTCGAATCGGTGAAGGTGTGCGTGGCCTACGACGTGGCCGGCACTCGCCACGAACACCTGCCGTACCACCAGTCCGACCTGCACGCCGCCAAGCCCATCTACGAGGAGCTGCCCGGCTGGCAGACCGACCTCAGCCACGTGACCGAGCTGGGTGATCTGCCGCCTGAGGCTCGCGCCTACCTCGACTTCCTCGAGGCCCAGGTCGGCGTGCCCATCACGTTGGTCGGCACCGGCCCCGACCGCGACCAGTTCGTGCACCGTGTTGCTTGAGTGCCAGCTCCTCACTCGGCGCGCCGCGCGTGAAGGTGACTGAGGGGTGAGGGTTTGCGTGGTGGGTCCTGGGGGGCGGGAGCATGCGTTCGCCTCCGTTCTCGGGCGGACGGCGGACGTGGTGGTGACGCCGGGCAACGCCGGCATCCCGGGTTCGGTGGCGACTCCCCCGGAGGAGATCGACGCCGACCTCTTCGTGATCGGACCGGAGGCGCCGATGGTCGATGGGCTCGGCGACCGACTCCGGGCTAGCGGCCGTCTGGTGCTCGGCCCGGGCGCCGACGGCGCGGAGCTCGAAGGGTCGAAGGCGTTCATGAAGCAGGTGCTGGTTGACGCCGGCGTGCCCACCGCCCGGTACGGGGCCTTCTCCGAGGTGGCGCCCGCCCTCGAGTTCCTCCGCTCGCTGCCCGGCCGGTTCGTGGTCAAGACCGACGGGCTGGCCGCCGGCAAGGGCGTGCTGGTCACCGACTCGCTGATCGAGGCGGAAGACGACGTAAAGGCGAAGCTGGCCGGCCGCTCCTTCGGTGACGCCGGCCGGCGGGTGGTGATCGAAGAAGGTCTGAGCGGTCCCGAGCTCTCGGTCTTCGCCCTGTGCGACGGAACCCGAGCGGTGGCTCTGGGAAGCGCCCAGGACTACAAACGGCTGAGCGACAGCGACACCGGCCCGAACACCGGCGGGATGGGTAGCTACTCCCCAGTGCCCTTCGCCGACGACGCCCTGCTCGAACACGTGATGGACGGAGCGGTCCTCCCGACCTTGGCGGGGTTGAGGGACCGGGGCATCGGCTACCGGGGCTTCCTCTTCGCCGGGATCATGGTCACGCTCGACGGCCCCAAGGTGCTGGAGCACAACGTCCGCTTCGGCGACCCGGAAGCGCAGGTCGTGCTGCCCCGCCTCACCGGCGACGTGACCGGCCTGCTGGCGGAGGCGGCGGCCGGTGACCTGACCTCGGAGCCGACCTTCTTGACCGATGCGTGCGTGACGGTGGTGTGCGCCACCGAGGGTTACCCCACCTCACCTAGGACCGGCGACCGCATACTCGGCCTCGACGCCGCCCGTGCCGTGGAAGGGGTGAAAGTGTTCTGTGCCGGCGTGGCCAGCGACGGACACGACTCAGCCGGTTTGGTGACGGCCGGTGGGCGGGTGCTGTCCGTCACCGGGCGCGGTCCGGACGTGGCGGCGGCCCGGGAGCGCGCTTACCGGGCCGTCGAGCTCATCTGGTGGCCCGGTCTTCATCACCGCACGGACATCGCCGCCGGCGTCTGAGCGACTCGGTCGACGGAGTAGCTTCGTCGGCCATGAGCCAGAAGGTCGGGATCCTGATGGGCTCCCCGAACGACCACGACAAGATGAAGGCGGCGGCGGCCACGCTGGAGGCGTTCGGCATAGAGGCCGACGTGCGGGTCCTGTCGGCTCACCGCAACCCGCACGAGGTGGTCGAGTTGGTGTCCGGCGCTCGCGACGCGGGGTATTCGGCCTTCATCTGCGGTGCCGGCATGGCGGCCCATCTGGCCGGTGTGACCGCCGCCCACACCACTCTGCCGGTGGTAGGTGTGCCGCTGTCGGGCGGCGCCATCAACGGGGTCGACGCGTTGTACTCCACCGTGCAGATGCCCAAGGGCATCCCGGTGGCCACTGTGGCCATCGACGGCAGCCTCAACGCCGCCCTGCTGGTGGTGGAGATGTTGGCGATCACCGACGATGACCTGGCCCAGAAGTTGCAGGTGGACCGAGACCAGCGCGCCGGCCGCTGACGGCTGGCCGTTACGGCTGTCTGGTGGGGGGCGCCAGGTACACCGAGTAGGCGTCGCCCTTCTCCTGGATCTTGGCCAGCCGGTCGATGTCTGCGGCGCGTGCTCCGTGACCTTCGACCACGGCCCGGCCCGGGGGGGATGTGACGACAATGGGCCCGGAGTCGCCGTTCTTGCCGAGCAGCCGGCGGAACTTGGCCTGCAACGTGCGCTCCTGCCGCCGGGTGGAGGCCGGGACGGGGTCGTAGTGAGCCAGCAAGCGGGAACCGGGCGACGGCTTCCCTGCGACGTCGTCCTCACCAGAGACAACGGCCAGTGTGGCGTCGGCGCGGGCCGGGTCGATCACCCGCCGCTTGCCGAGAGCGGACGAGAAGCGGGGGTCGAAGAAGACCCGATAGCCCCGGTCCTCCAACTCGGTGAAGAGCCCGATCGCGGTGGCGCCGAGCGACCCCGAGTCGATGGCCACGACGAGGTACCGCTTGGTCCGGTCGAGCCGGTCGGCGGTTGGACCGGCCAACGCTCCGACGGGTTTCCCGAGGGTCGGCAGCGGGAGTTCGAGGGGAGCGCCGGAGACGCCCACCAACAGAGCGCAGCCGACGGCGGCCACGCTGACGACCCGAAAGGTGAACCGCTGGGCCCGGGGGGCCAAGAGGGGCGCCAGCAGTTCGACCACGCACCACGCCACCGCCACGTAGGCGACCATCAGCACCGGCCACCACCACCGCACCAGATAGGGGGCCACGCCCCCGGTCACGCGTGAGGTGGCGACCAGCGCCAGCACCACCGCTGCCACGGCCCCTCCCGCCAGCGCGCCGGCTTCCGGGCGGCGACGGCGAACCGCCACGGCCAACGCCACCGCGGCCGAGATGACCATCACGGCGGGCCACGCCCGCGACGTCTTCACAAACTCGAAGAAGGCGGTCTCCGACCCGGTCAGCCACGCCGGCACCGGACCGGCCTCCGTGCCCATGATGCCGAAGGCATAGGGAAGGCCGGCCGCCGATCCGACTGGGTTGCGCAGTGAATCGATGATGGCCGCCAAGTTTCCCTGATCGCCGAAGATCTGCTGCCACACCGGAGCGGCCCAGACCAGGACGCCGACGACCAACCCGGCGTACCCCCACCGCATCCTCCGACCTGTCCCGGCGGGTGTGGGGGTCTCCGACTCACCACGGGCACGGCGGCGGCGGACCACAGCGCCGCCGGCCGCCAGCACTCCCAACCCAATCACCAGAGGCGCGTACCCGACGTGGGCCTGGACGGCGAAGGAGCCGGTGAAGACCGCCAGCGGGATCAGCGGTGGATCTCCCAGCGCCACCGCCCAAAGCAACAAGAGGTATGCGAGGAATGGGAGCACGGGCAGGTAGGGGTTCCAGGGATCCACCAAGAAGTCGAGGCCCAGCCCGTGGACCAGCCCGATCTCGCCGAGCCAGAGCAGCAGCATCAGCCGGTTGCCGCCGTGGCGGCGAGCCACCCAGAGCGCCAAGCCCAGTGACGCGATGTTCAGCAACGCCGTCCCGACCAAGATGCCGGTGTCACCGAGCAACCGTTGAAACGGCGCCAGCATCCAGAACGGGAGCGGCCCGGGGTGGGCGAACCCGAGCCGGGAGTAGGCGCCGACCAGAGGGGTGTGGCTGGTGCCGACCTCGCGGATGCGAAGCACTTCGATCGCCCAGTCCGAGGTGGCGTACCAGTGGTGGCCGACGATCGATGCGATGACGGCCACGAACAGTGCCGCCAAGGTTCCTTCCGCCACCAGGAGCGGCACGTTGGCTGAACGAAGCCGCTGCTCCGACGGCTTCTTTGGGGTCACCGGCGCGGGATGCTACCGGTCATCAGGACAGCCGGAGTCGGCGTGGCGTCACCTGTTGCGGCGGTCCGGCGGGCGGCTCGGGTTCGACCGGTCCGGTAACCTCGTGTTGCCGGCGTCGCCTTAGGATCTGCGTGGATAGCGCCCGTGTCAGCGTCGGACGGTGACATCCACCAAGCTGCGCTCGGCGAATGAGCCGCTGTACTCTTGGGTCGCCTCGCCTATCGGCTCGGCTTCTGAGGAGACCTTGTGCCCGAGCCCGACCTGCCCAACGTGCTGGCCGCCCGGTACGCCAGCGACGAGATGGTCGAGGTGTGGTCGGCCCGGCACAAGGTGGCGCTCGAACGGCAGTTGTGGCTGGCAGTGCTGCGGGCCCAGAACGAGCTGGGCGTTCCGGTACCCGACGGCGTGATCGCCCACTACGAGGCGGTGGTTGACCAGGTTGATCTCGCTTCGATCACCGACCGGGAGCGGGTCACCCGCCACGACGTAAAGGCGCGGGTCGAGGAGTTCTCGGCGCTCGCCGGCCACGAGCACATCCACAAGGGCATGACCAGCCGGGATCTCACCGAGAACGTGGAGCAGCTGCAGGTACGCCAATCGTTGGCCTTGCTACGGCGCCGGATGATCACGGCTTTGGCTCGGTTGGCCGAGCGCGCCGCCGAGCACGCCACCACCGTCATGACCGGTCGCACTCACAACGTTCCGGCCCAGGCCACCACGCTGGGCAAGCGGTTCGCCAACGCCGGCGAGGAGCTGCTCCAGGCCCTCGGCCGGGTCGACGACCTGCTGGCCCGTTACCCGCTGCGCGGCATCAAGGGCCCGGTCGGCACCCAGCAGGACATGCTCGACCTGCTCGGCTCCCCCGAGCTGGTCGACCAGCTCGAGCACCGGGTGCTCGCGCATCTGGGCTTCGAGACCGTCCTCGCGAACGTCGGGCAGGTCTACCCCCGTTCGCTCGACCTCGACGTGGTGGCCGCCGTGGTGCAGGCCACCGCCGGCCCGTCCAGCCTGGCCAGGACGATCCGCCTCATGGCCGGCCAGGAACTGGCCACCGAGGGGTTCGCCGCCGGGCAGGTCGGCTCCTCGGCCATGCCCCACAAGATGAACACCCGCTCCTGCGAGCGGATCAACGGACTGCACGCTGTTCTGGGCGGCTACCTGGCCATGGTCGCGACGCTGGCCGGTGACCAGTGGAACGAAGGCGACGTGAGCTGCTCGGTCGTGCGCCGCGTCGCCCTGCCCGACACCTTCCTGGCCGCCGACGGCCTCTTCGACACCTTCCTGACCGTTCTGGCCGACTTCGGCGCCTACCCGGCGGTGATCGACCGCGAGCTGGCCCGGTACCTGCCCTTCCTCGCCACCACCAAGGTGCTGATGGCCTCCGTCAGGGCCGGCGTCGGGCGGGAGACCGCCCACGAGGCCATCAAGGAACACGCCGTCGCGGTGGCCCTGGCCATGAGGGAGAAGGGCGCCGAGGCCAATGACCTGCTCGAACGGCTGGCCGCCGACGACCGGTTGGGTCTGAGCGAGGACGACTTGCACCGTTTGGTGGCCGAGCCCCTGTCGTTCGTAGGCAATGCGCCGGCCCAGGTCGCCGCCTTTGTGGACCGCGTCGAGCAGGTTGTCACCACCGACCCGACGGCGGCGGCCTACCAACCTGCTCCCATCCTTTGACCAAACCCATCCACCGGAGGAACCGACCGACATGACCGACACCATCGGCCTACCCCACCTGTACAAGGGCAAGGTCCGCGACCTGTACGACGCCGGCGACGACCGCCTGCTGCTGGTCGCATCGGACCGCATGTCTGCCTTCGACGTGGTGATGGCCGAGCCGATCCCCAACAAGGGCCGGGTGCTGACCGCCATGTCAGCGTTCTGGTTCGACCGGTTTGCGTCGGTGGTGCCAAGCCACCTCATCTCCACCGACCCGGCCGACTTTCCCGAAGGCGCCCGGGACGGGCCTGAGCTGGCGGGGCGTTCGATGCTGTGCCGGCGGGCGGAGATGCTGCAGATCGAGTGCATCGTGCGGGGCTACATCACCGGCTCGGCGTGGAAGGAATACCAGCGGTCCGGCACCATGCACGGCGCGGAACTGCCGGTGGGGATGCTCGAGTCGGCCCAGCTGCCGGAGCCGGTCTTCACTCCTTCCACCAAGGCCGCCGCCGGTGACCACGACGAGAACATCAGCTTCGAGCAAGCAGTCGACCTGGTCGGCTCTGATCTGGCCACCCGGGCCCGCGACGTTTCGCTTCGGTTGTACCGGGAGGGTTCGGAGTGGGCGGCCGATCGGGGGATCCTCATCGCCGACACCAAGTTCGAGCTGGGGCTGATCGACGGCGAGCTAGTGCTGGCCGACGAGGTGCTCACACCCGACTCCTCCCGCTTCTGGCCGGCCGAGCAGTGGCAGCCAGGAACGACCCCGCCGTCCTTTGACAAGCAACCCTTGCGCGACTTCCTCGACGGCCTGGATTGGGACAAGACCCCACCGCCCCCACCGTTGCCGCCCGAGGTGGTGACCGCCACCGAAGCGCGCTATCGCGACGCTTACCACCGCATCACCGATCTTTCCCTCGACGATTGGCCCGGCTCCTGACCGCCCAGAGCCCCACAACCGATGGTGGGGAGGGCCGGCGGGGAGGATCGGGTGTGCCAGCATGACCGCGTGCGCTTCGAGGTTTCGGTAGAGGTGATGTTGCGACAGGGGGTGGCCGATCCGCAGGGCCAGACCATCGAGCGGTCCTTGCCGACGCTGGGGTTCGAGGGGGTGCACGGGGTCAGGATCGGCAAGTTGATCCGGTTCGAGTTGGACGCCGCCGACCAGGCCACCGCCGAGACCGAGGTCGCCGACATGGCCGCCCGGTTCTTGTCCAACCCGGTCATCGAGGACAGCACCGTCGCCGTCCGCTTGCTGGCGGCCGAGGGGTCCCCAGCCTGATGGCTCCGCGAGTCGGGGTCGTTCTGTTCCCGGGTTCCAACTGTGAGCTCGATGCGGTCGAGGCGCTGACCGCCCTGGGCGCCGAATCCCCCGTGCTGTGGCACGGCGATGCATCGGTCGGTGATGTCGATGCGGTGGTCGTGCCGGGCGGGTTCGCCCACGGAGACGCATTGCGACCTGGAGCCATTGCCCGCTTCTCGCCGATCATGGATGCAGTGATCGAATTCGGCCGCAATGGCGGCCCCGTCGTAGGCATCTGCAACGGTTTCCAGGTGTTGACCGAAGCGGGCATGTTGCCGGGTGCATTGCAGAAGAACCGGGGGCTCAAGTTCTTGTGCACCACTATCGAGCTGAGGGTGGAATCAACTCAGTCGCCCCTCACCAGCCAGGCCGCCGTAGGCCAAGTGCTCCGGGTGCCCATCAACCACTTTGAGGGCAACTACACGTGTTCACCCGACACCCTTCGACAACTCCAAGACGATGACCGGGTGGTGCTGCGCTACGTCGACAACCCCAATGGATCCATCGACGACATCGCCGGCATCACCAACGAGAACCGCAACGTGGTCGGGTTGATGCCGCACCCGGAACGGGCGACGAGCGACCTGCTCGGTTCCGCCGACGGGTTGGTGCTGCTGCGGAGCCTGCTGGCTACCGCGGGGGTCGGCTCAGCGGCCTGAACGGCTGATGCCGGCCTTCTTCAACACCGCAGCATCGACCCCGCTCTGCCGCCAGGCGGCGTAGGTGATGCCCTTGCGCTGGCTGTAACCAGCTGCCACCTCGATGAAGTCCTTCTCCAGCTCGGAGAGGTCCATGGACTGCTCGCCGGCGGCCAGCGCATCGGAAAGGTCGATGCGTTCTTGGATCAGGTTCACCTTGTTGAGCGCTTTGGCGGAGGGCAGTTCTTGCTCAATGGCTGCTAGCCGCTTGCGAATGGAGTCCGCCGTGCGCTTGCGTCCCCGCTTGGGCTTGTTGGCGTTGAGAGCTTCGAGGTAGTAGCGGACCTTGCGCCCTTCTTCCCGACCTTCGGCCAGGGCGGCCTTGTGCTCGGGGGACATGGTGCGGTTCTTCTTGGGGGGCATGAACCTAGCAAATCACAATGAAACGGATTTGAGCAAGTTTTTGAAGTCGTCGTCGCTGATCATTAGTCGATATTTCGTCAGAATGGTGTCCGGTCAATGACGTTGTGGGGCTCGGATAGCGTGACCTCGTGTCCACCGCCGCCGAAGCCGAACCCGTACATCGAGCGCTCGGGCTGACCGACGACGAGCTGGCAGACATCGAGCGGATCCTGGGTCGGGACCCCAACCACCTGGAGCTGTCGATGTATTCGGTCATGTGGTCCGAGCACTGCTCCTACAAGTCCAGCCGGATCCACCTGCGGCGGTTCCCATCGAAGGGGGAAGGCGTTCTGGTCGGTCCTGGCGAGAACGCCGGGGTCATGGACGTCGGCGACGGGATCGCGGCCGCCATCCGCATCGAGAGCCACAACCACCCGAGCTTCATCGAGCCGTCCCAGGGAGCGGCCACCGGTGTCGGCGGCATCCTGCGCGACATATTCACCATGGGGGCCCGGCCCATCGCCGTCATGGACCCGCTTCGCCTGGGGCCCCTCGACGACGCCCGCAGCCGGTGGGTGGCCGAGGGCGTGGTCAGCGGGATCTCCGGCTACGGCAACTCCGTGGGCGTCCCGACGGTGGGTGGTGAGCTGGTGTTCGACGAGTGCTACCGCGGGAACCCGCTGGTGAACGTCCTGTGCCTGGGCTTGCTGCCGATCGAGCGGTTGGTGCTGGCCCAGGCGTCGGGCATTGGAAACCTGGCGGTACTGCTCGGTTCGCCCACGGGACGCGACGGGATCGGCGGCGTGAGCGTGCTGGCGTCGGCCGGCTTCGACGAAGCCAGCCAGGACAAGCGGCCGGCGGTCCAGGTCGGTGATCCCTTCGAGGAGAAGCGCCTGATCGAAGCGTGCCTGGACCTGCTCGACGCCGGCCTGGTGGTGGGCATCCAGGACCTGGGCGGCGCCGGCCTTACGTGCGCCACCAGCGAGACGGCCAGCCGCGGCGGTGTGGGAATGGATGTCGACGTCAACGCCGTGCACCGCCGGGAGCCGGGCATGCAGCCCTTTGAGGTGCTCACCAGCGAGAGCCAGGAGCGGATGCTGGCCATCGTCACCCCCGACAGCCTGGACGAGGTGCTGCGGTTGTGCCGCCGTTGGGAGGTGACGGCGTCGGTCATTGGCCGGGTGACCGAGCCCGACGGCAACGGCGGCGGGCAGCTCCGCATCCTCGACGGGTTCGGCGACGGCGACAGGGTGCTGGCTGACGTGCCCGCCGCCAGCTTGCACGAGGCTGGGCCCCTGTACGAGCGGCCGCGGGCCGAGCCGGCCGACCGGGCCCAGCGGTTGGCCGACCCGCCACCTCCACCGGCACCTGACTCGGCCGCCACCGACCTGTTGGGCCTCCTGACCGACACGTCGTGGGTGTGGCGCCAGTACGACCACCAGCTTTTCCTCAACACGGTCGTCGGGCCTGGCGGCGACGCCGCAGTCCTGCGGCTCAAGCATCCGACCACGGGTATCGACACCGGCCGCGGCTTGGCCATCACCACCGACGGCAACCACCGGTGGTGCGCGGTCGATCCCCGCTCCGGTGCCGAGCTGACGCTGGCCGAAGCGGTGCTGAACCTGGCCTGCGTCGGGGCCCGCCCCATCGCGGTGGTCGACTGCCTGAACTTCGGCAACCCCGAGCACCCCGACGTCATGTGGCAGCTCTCAGAGGCCATCGACGGCATCAGCGAGGGATGCCGCGCCTTTGGCCTGCCGGTCATCGGCGGCAACGTCAGCCTGTACAACGAGTCCGGCGGCACCGACATCGACCCAACTCCGGTCCTCGGCGTCCTGGGAGTGGTCGACCGGTTGGAGCGCCGGCCTCCCGGGGTGAACCTGATCGACGGGCACCGCCTGGTGCTGGCTGGGGGAGGCGAATCCAGCTTGGCGGGGTCGGCCTGGGCGTGGGCCCGGTCGCACCGCGGCGGCTCCTTGCCGGCGTTCGACGCGGCCGCCCACACCTCGCTGGCCAATACGGTGCGGGAACTGGCCGGCGACGGCGCACTGTCGGGCGTCCACGACGTTTCGACCGGCGGCTTGGCGGTAGCCCTAGGTGAGATGGCAGTGGCCAGTGGGGTGGGCGTGGTCCTTCAAGGTGAAGTGGCGATGGCGGCGGCCGACCTGTTCGCCGAAGGCCCTTCCCGGGTGGCGGCCTGCGTCGCGCCGGAAGCGCAGCAGGCGGTGCTCGATCGCTTCGCCGCCAACGGTGTCCCCGCCGTGGTGATAGGGACGGCGGGCGGTGAGCGCTTTCGCCTCTCCCCCGACATCGACCTGCTCCTCGAATCGCTGGTCGCCGCCTGGCGCAACCGCCTGCCCGACGCGTTCGGGGCGGGGACCACCCAAGGTTGAGCCGCACCCCCTCCCCCGGCAACTTGTCGCAGTTCCGCACCCCCACGGTGCTCAAGTGCGACAAGTTCGATCGAGAAGAGGTGACCACTTCGACAGGCGCGGCAGGTGGGAAGCGCGGACCGAACCTGCGAGACTGGACGCGTGACCGGCTCGGGTAAGAGCGGCGAGGACGATTCACTCAAGGAGGCGTGCGGGGTCTTCGGCGTGTATGCACCCGGCCAACCGGTAGCCAACATCACCTACCTCGGTTTGTACGCCTTGCAGCACCGGGGGCAGGAGTCGGCGGGCATGGCCGTGAGCGGCGAGGACGGCATCGTCGTGACCCGGGAGATGGGGCTGGTCTCCACCGTGTTCACCGAGCGCACCATGGCCGGGCTCGTTGGCGACCAAGCCATCGGCCACACCCGGTACTCCACCACCGGATCGAGCACTTGGCGCAACGCCCAGCCGGTGTTCCGCGACGTCGGCCTGGAGCTGTCGCCGTTCGCACTCGGGCACAACGGCAACCTGGTGAACACCGAGCAGCTGGCCGGAGAGGCGGGCATGTTCCCCGGCATGGTGTCGAGCGACAGCGATCTGGTCGCCGAACTGCTGGCCACCGAGCTCAGTGCCGGGGCCGACCCGGACGTGGCACCTCTAGACGTCGAGTTCCGGTCGATCGAGAACGGCGGCAGCAAGACACTGGAAGCCCGCGGTCTGGAGCGGGCTCTGGTCAAGGTGCTGCCCCGGCTGGAAGGGGCGTACTCCTTCGTGCTTCTCGACGAAGAGCGGGTCATCGGCGTGCGCGACCCCAACGGCTTCCGGCCGTTGTGCCTGGGCAAGCTGGAAGGCGGTTGGGTGCTGGCGTCTGAAACGCCGGCGCTGGACGTGGTCGGCGCCGAGCTCGTGCGCGAGGTGGAGCCGGGCGAGATGGTGGTCATCGACGCCGACGGCCCCCGGTCCACTCGCCCGTTCCCTGTGGAGCGCATCAACCCCACGCTGTGCCTGTTCGAGTTCGTGTACTTCGCCCGGCCCGACGCCCGCCTCTACGACCGCAGCGTCCACCATGCCCGGGTCCGCCAGGGAGAACTGTTGGCTGGACAGGCGCCGCTGCCGACCGACACCGAGTTTCCGCAGGCGGAGTGCATGGTCATGGGCGTCCCCGAATCTGGCCTGCCGGCCGCCGAAGGCTTCGCCCGCGCCAGCGGCATCCCCTACGGCCAGGGCTTGGTCAAGAACCGCTACATCGGCCGGACGTTCATCGCCCCGAGCCAGGAGCTGCGGGCCCAAGGCGTGCGCATGAAGTTGAACCCGCTGAAGGAGAACGTGACCGGCAAGCGGTTGGTGGTGGTCGATGACTCCGTGGTCCGGGGTACCACCCAGAAGCAGCTCGTCAAGATGCTGCGCGAGGCCGGCGCCCTTGAGGTTCACCTGCGGCTCACCTCGCCGCCCATCGCCTGGTCGTGCTTCTACGGCATCGACACCGGTGAGCGGTCCGAACTGCTGGCCGCCAACCTGTCCGTCGAGCAGATCGGCCAAGAGCTCGACGTCGACTCCATCGCTTACATCACCCTGGACCGCCTGCGCGAGTCCACCGGGGTCGAGGGCTCGGCCTTCTGTGACGCCTGCTTCACCGGTAACTACCCCGTGCCCGTCCCTGAGAACCTGCACAAGACGGTCCTGGAAGGGGCAGGGGGCTCAATCCCCATCGAACCGCAGGCCGACGACGTCCACCTGGTGCTCGACCAGGCCGCCCTGCTCCCGCCTCTAGCCGCCGAGCCGCAGGGCTGAGCAGCGTGGGCAAGACCTACAGGGAGGCGGGCGTCGACATCTCTGCCGGCGAGGAAGCGGTGGAGCGGATCAAGGACAAGGTCAGGTCCACGTTCCGGCCCGAGGTGATCGGTGACATCGGCGGGTTCGGCGGGCTGTTCTCCTTTGCCGACCACCGCTACCGCCACCCGGTGCTGATCAGCTCCACCGACGGCGTGGGCACCAAGGCGTTGATCGCCCAGGCCGTCGGACGCTTCGACACCATCGGCGTCGACCTGGTGGCCATGTGCGTAGACGACATCGTTTGCCAGGGCGCCGAGCCGCTGTTCTTCCTGGACTACATCGCGGTTGGGAAACTGGACCCGGACCACATCGAGCAACTGGTCGAGGGCGTGGCCGAAGGTTGCCGCCAAGCCGGGTCCGCGCTGATAGGGGGCGAGATGGCCGAGCACCCCGGAGCGATGGAGCCCGGCGAGTTCGACCTGGTCGGTTTCGCCGTCGGTGTGGCCGAACGCGACCAGCTCCTGACCGGCGAGAAGGTCGTCCCCGGCGACGTGCTCATCGGTCTGCCGTCGCCCGGTTTGCGCAGCAACGGTTACTCGCTGGCCCGCCACGTCTTGCTCGACGAGGGGGGCCGGCAGCTGACCGACCCGGCCTTCGAAGGGTCGCCGCACTCCCTGGCCGACGAATTGCTGCGCCCCTCGGTCATCTACGCCCCCGCCATCGCCGCCTTGCAGCGCGTGGTGGACGTCCACGCCATAGCCCACGTGACCGGCGGCGGGTTGCCCGGCAACCTGCCCCGGGTGCTGGGCAAAAACGTGGACGCCGTGATCGACCCGGGGACTTGGGAGTCGCCCCGGATCTTCGCCGAGATCCAGCAAGCCGGCGACGTCTCCACCGACGAGATGCGCAAGGTCTTCAACCTCGGCATCGGCATGGTGGTGGTGGCGTCCGAAGACGACTCCTACCGTGCGCTCGACGTCCTGCGCACCAACGACCAACGCGCAGTCACGATCGGCAGCGTCGAGCGCGGCGATGGCCGGGTGAACTTCACCACCTGAGGAGTGGTTTCCGACCCGGACCTACTCGTTCCAGCGGATGCGGCACCAGGTGCGGCGGCGGCAGGCGGGGCAGTTGATCCAGTGGGCGTGCTGGCGGCCGGGGACCCAGGCGGAGAAGGTGAGCAGGCGCAGGCCGATGTCGGCCAGGCCGACCCGGGGGCGGACGCCGCAGCTGCCGCAGTCCACCACGGCTGTGCCCGTTTGGCGGGGGCCCGTAGAGAAGAGGGCGTCCTTGCCGTCGCGAGGTGGGCCGGAGCGGAGGTGGTCGGCGGGGGCTTCGACCGGCTTCTCGAACAGGGCGAGTTTGCCGTCGGGGTCGAGCGAGCGTTGGGTGGTGTAGCGGCGGGGGGTGAGTCGTTCCATCAGTGCTCCGGTTCGGCGATCAGCGATCGAGTTTGGCGGCCAGCGCCCGGTAGGCGACGGCGCTCTTGGAGTTGGGGGCGTAGTGCAGCACCGATTGACCGTGACCGGGCGCTTCGGCGACCTTGACCGACTTGGGCACGGGCGGTTCCAGCACGTCGAGGTCGAAGGTCTCCTTGACCGAGGCCACGACCTCGTTGGCGAGCCTGGTACGGCCGTCGAACAGGGTGGCGATGACCCCGAGGACCTCGAGGTCGGGATTGGTGTAGTCGCGCACGTCCTCGATCGTTTCGAGCAACTGGCCGACGCCTCGCTGGCCCAAGCTCTCGCACTGCAACGGGATGACAACCTGCTGGGCGGCGGTGAGGCCGTTGATGGTGAGGATGCCGAGCGAGGGCGGGCAGTCGATCAGGACCACGTCGTAGCGGTCGGCCACCTTTGAAAGGGCCTTGCGCAACCCGTACTCCCGACCCGTCTTGGTCAGCAGGTGCAGCTCGGCGCCGGCCAGGTCGATGGTGGACGGGAGCAGGTGGAGCAGGCCACCCTTATCGGCCCCACCTTTGGCCGTCCCGCTGGTCGCCGTGGTGCCCTTGCCCCTTCCAGGCCGTTCGGGGAGCGGGGCGAAGTCGGTCTCGATGATCACGTCCGCCGCCTTGTTGCGCTTGAGCAGCACGTCGTGCAGGGAGGTCTCGATGGCGCCGGGATCGATCCCGGCCGCCCACGTGAGCGAGGCCTGCGGATCGAGGTCGACCAGCAGAACCTTCTTGCCGCGATCGGCCCAGGCTGTGCCGAGGGCGTGGACCGTGGTGGTCTTGGCGACCCCGCCCTTCTGGTTCGCAACCGCGATGATCTGACCCACCGCGGCAGCCTACGACCCCCACCCCCTACCCTCTTTCGGGTGGATCGGAAGTTCACCGCCGCCGAGGCTCGGGCGCAGCTCCCCAAGCTCTGGGAGGTCGCCGAGGAGGTGATCGAAGTGCGGGTCCTGTTGGTCGATACGGCGGCCAGGCACCAAGCCGGAGATCCCGACGTTCCGCTGGCCGACATCAAAGGCCACGAGGCCCGCTTGGCCGAACTGCTCGACGGCCTGCGCGCCGACGGCCTGGAGGTAAAGGGTTGGGCGCCCCTGCTGGTCGACTTCCCGAGCTCACGGGACGGGAAGGACGTGCTGCTCTGCTGGCTGGAAGGCGAGACCGAGCTGGGCTGGTACCACGACCCGGCCCTGGGCTTCGCCGGCCGGCGGCGCCTGCCCGACTGAACCAGATCCTGAGCCTCCTAGGGAAGAACGGTCCGGGTGTCGCGGCCGGCGCGGAGCAGGGCGCCGGGAAGCTCGCCGGTGGCCTGGCCGTCGGTGACGGTGACGACACCGTTGACCAGAACGCGCACCACCCCGGTGGAGGCGGCGGTGAGGCGGGGGCTATCGCCGGGCAGGTCGTGCACCAGCGTGGCGTGCTCGGAGCCGACGGTCTCGGGGTCGAACACGGCCAAGTCGGCGTGGTAGCCCTCGGCGATGCGACCCCGGTCGATCAGGCCGAACAGATCGGCCGGCACCTGGGTCATGAGCCGAACCGCGTTCTCGACCGAGGTGAGTTGGCGTCCCCGCAGGCAGTCGCCGATGAAGCGGGTGGGGTACGGCGCCCCGCACATGCGGTCGAGGTGGGCGCCGGCGTCGGACCCACCGATCATGGCCCGGGGATCGTCCCAGACCTGACGGCGGAGCTCCCATGAGGCGGGATCACCGTCGGGCGGGATGGGCCACAGGATCGTGCGCAAGTCGTCGGCGATGACCAGGTCGAGGAGGGCGTCGAAGGGCTCCTGGCCCCTCTCGGCGGCGATGTCGGCCACCACCCGGCCCTTCAAGCCCTCGTTGGCTTCGGAGTAGGTGTCACCGATGACGTAGTTGGAGAAGTCGGCCAACCGCTTGAACACCCCGGCTTCGGGTGACTGGGACCGCTCCAGCAGGTGAGCCCGCACGGCCGGGTCGCGCAGCTGTTCGATGCGCTCGGGAACCGGGCGGCGCAGCACCTCTCCCCAGCCGGGGATCAGGAAGAGCCCGCAGTGGTTGAGGAAGCTCATGTTCATGGGCACCTGCACGGGCATGGTGAGCGCCACCACCCGACCGCCCTTGGCGTGAGCGGCGTCCTGCGCGGACAGTTGGCGCGGGATGCGCTCGGGCACCCGGGAGTCGACGGTCAGCACGTTCCAGTTGAGCGGGCGGCGACCGGCGGCGCTGAGGTCGGCGAACAGCTCGATGTCTTCGTCGCTGAACTGATCGAGGCAACCGTCGACGACCGCTTCGAGGGTGGTGCCCTCGTGCCGGCTGACCTCGCCGGCCAGGGCCAGCAGCTCTTCGCGGTCGGCCCAGCGGGAGGCGACCGGCTGCCCGTCGCCGTCGCTGTGGGTCTTGGACAGCGTGGTGGAGAACCCCAGTCCGCCGGCGGCGATCGAGCGGGCCAACTCGGTGACCATCGCCTGCACCTCGTCGGGTGTCGCCTCGCGGCCCACGGCCTCGGCGCCCATGACGTAGCGGCGCAGAGCGCAGTGGCCGACCAGGAAACCGGCGTTGACGCCAATGTTGCCGTCCAGCCGGTCGAGGTAGTCGGCGAAAGACTCCCACTTCCAGTCGGCGCCCTGTTCGAGCGCCGGCAGGGCCATGCCTTCCACCTGGGCCATCATCCGCCGGAGGTAGTCGGCGTCCTCGGCGTGCAAAGGGGCCAGCGTGAAGCCGCAGTTGCCGCCGATGACACTGGTGACACCGTGGACGTTGGACGGGCTGGCCGCCGGGTCCCAGAAGAGCTGGGCGTCGTAATGGGTGTGAGGGTCGACGATGCCAGGGGTGACCAGCAGGCCGGCGGCGTCGATCTCGGTGGTGGCGGTCTCCTCGATGGTCCCCGGTTCGGCAACGGCGGCGATGCGGCCGTCACGCACGGCGACGTCCGCTCGTCGGGCGGGCGCGCCGGTGCCATCGATGACGGTGCCGCCGGTGATCAGGACATCGAGCATTCGGGCCTCCCGGTTCGCCGTTTCTCTGGGCGCCGTTTCTGACGCGCCGTCAGATTAGTGCCGGTTCTCGGCGTACGGCCGGTCCGGCTGGCGGAGCCAGCGAACCAATGCCCGTCCGAGGTGCGAGCTGCCGTCGACGGGCAGACCGGCGCGCGCCGCCACCTCGGCCGCCTCAGCGGGTGAACCAGGCAACCGTCTGCTGGAGTCCCTGCTCGAAGGTCACCACCGGCCGGTAGCCAAGATCGCGCTCGGCGGCGCTTATGTTGGCCTGGGTGTGGCGTACGTCGCCGGGGCGGGGGTCGGTGTGGGTCGGCTCCGGGGTCACCCCCAACACGTCCCCCAGGATGCGCAATAGGTCGAGCAGCGTGTGCTCGCCACCGCCGGCGATGTTGTACGCCTTTCCCCGGCGCCGCTCGGCCGGGGCTGACGCCGCCGCCAGGTTGGCTGCTACCACGTCGCTGATGAAGGCGAAGTCGCGGCTCTGCTCGCCGTCGCCGTGCACGAGCGGAGCTTCGCCCGCCCGCAGGGCGTCGATGAACAACGGGATCACCGCTGCGTACTGCGAATCGGGTCGCTGGCGCGGCCCGTAGACGTTGAAGTAGCGCAAGGCGACGGTCTCCAAGCCGTACAGCTCGGCGTAGACGCGGCAGTAGTGCTCCCCGGCCAACTTGCTGACGGCATAGGGCGAGCGGGGCGTGAGCCGCTCGGTCTCCGGCGGCGGGCGGACATCAGCGCCCCCGTACACGCTGCTCGATGAGGCGGCGACAACCCGGCGGGCGCCGGCCTGGCGAGCGGCGTCGAGCACCGCCAGGGTCCCGTGGGTGTTGACATGATCGGTCGGCAGTGGCTGCTCGACGGAACGGAAGACCGAACGAAGGGCCGCCTGGTGGAAGACGACCTCCACTCCCGCGCAGGCCTTGGCCAACAGGTCTCCATCGGTTATCGAGCCTTCCACCAGCTCGGCGCCGTCGTTGACGTTGGCCCGGAAACCGGAGGAGAGGTCGTCGAGGACCCGCACCTCGTCGCCCCGTTCGAGCAGCGCATCCACGATGTTCGAACCGATGAATCCGGCACCGCCGGTGACCAAGGCCAGCACAGCCGAAACCTATCCGCGCTCCGGAAGAGTTCGTCAGCAGCGGAGTCCGCCAGGCGAAGCAGCAGGGTGATCGCAAGCACATGGCGAAGCCAGGCCCGGCGAGGCCGCCGGGCCGAGCGGGACCAGCAACACTTTCAGCGCTCGCTGGCAGCGGGAGTTCGCAACCGACGGCTGGCGATGAGCAAGGCCACGATCCCCAGGCCGCCCAGCGTGGCGAAGGCGGCGGGCCACAGCCGGCGCTGGCCGCTCCTGTTGCCGATCTGGCGCAGGCCGTTGAACGGTGAGTCCACCGACAGCGGGCCGATGCGGCGGTCGGCCACCACGTCGGCGGTGGCCATCAGCGGGTTCACGACCAGGACCTGGCGGGGCGGGTGCGCCGGGTCGTTGCCGCGCGCCTTATCGATGATCCCCCCGCCGGCGTAGGCCACGAAGCTGCCGCCGACCAGCAGCACGACCAACGCGTAAGCGGCGACGGTGGCCGTCTGGACGCGGTTGAAGAACGACGAGCAGGCGATGGAGATGGCGGCCAGCACCAGCCCGGTGCCGAGCACGGCAGCCTCGGCGGCGACGACTTGGGCGATGGTGACCCCGCCGATCACAAAGGCGACGGTCAAGAGCGGCAGCGACGCCACCAGCAGCAGCACCAGGAAGGCGATCGCCGCCCCGAGCTTGCCGAGCACGATCGAGCGGGGCTTGAGCAGCGTGACCTGCAGCGGCACCAGTGTCTGGCGCTCCCGCTCACCGGCGATGGTGCCGGCGGTCAGCGCCGGGACGATGAAGAAGACCAGCAGCGTCAGGAAGAACACGACCCACTGGAACATGGCCCGTCCGATGGTGGCGGTCTGGGTAGCGGCCGGCGGGTTGAACAGGTCGGCGGTGCCGGTCTTGGCCTGGTACGTGAGCCACACCACCACGCACAGGATCAACAGGTAGGCGGTCAGCATGATGGCGGCGCGGGCGCCGCGCATGCGCACCCGCAGCTCACGAGCCAGCACCGGGTTGGAGCGCCTCACGGCCGTGCCCCCTCGTTGTCGCTCGGCGAGGACTCGGTGCCGGCGACGGCCTTATCGAAATCGGGATCGAGATCGAGATCGGGGTCGGGCTCGACGTGGGCGCCGGTGTCGCCACCGGCAGGTTCATCATCGGGGTCGGCGGTCAACCGCAGGAACAGGGCTTCGAGGCCGGCCTCGACGTGGGTGAACTCAACCACCGGCAGCCCCTCCTCGACCAGGCGCTTGAGCAGGTCGCGCTGGTGCTCCTCACCCGAGACCGTGAGCGTCCGGGTGCCGCCTCCTTGGAGGCGGACGCGGATCACCCGGTTGCCGCCCAGCTGTTCGAGTATCTGGCGCGGTGGTCCGTCGGCCAGCAGCCGGCCCCGCTGCAGGATGGCCACCTCGTCGCACAGGTCTTCTAGCTCAGCCAGGATGTGGGAGCTGATCACAATGGTCTTGCCCTGGGTGCGGAGACGGTCGAGCAACTGGCGCAATTGCACACGGGCCCGTGGGTCCAGCCCCGACGCCGGCTCATCGAGGATCAGCAGGTCTGGATCATGCAGCAGAGCTCGGCCGAGGCTCAGCCGCTGCTTCATGCCGCGCGACAGCGTGTTCACCATCGAACGGCGCCGGTCGGTCAGTTCGGCCAGCTCCAGGACCCGTCCGATCTCGGCCGCCCACTGCTTCCGGGGCAAGTCGTAAGCAGATGCGAAGAACCGGAGGTACTCGTCGACCCGGGTGTTGTCGTACAGCCCCAACACATCGGGGACGTACCCGAGGCGTGGGCGGAGGGCGTAGGGGTCCTTCCGGGGGTCGATGCCCAGCACCCGCACCTCGCCGGAGCTCGGTGCCAGCAGCGAGGCCAGCATGGCGAAGGTGGTGGTCTTGCCCGCCCCGTTGGGGCCGATCAGCCCGAACACCGAGCCGGCGGCCACGTCGAGGTCAAGCTGGTCGACGGCGACCACGTCGCCGTAGCGCTTGGTCAGGCCCCGGGTGCGGACGGCCGGCTCGGCGGTGGCGGGCATCACGAACGTCCCTGCAGCAACAGCTCGCCGGTGCTGTTGCTCGGCCCGTTGAAGAGCACTGCGACCCTCACGTGGACGGTGCCACCTATCACCGATCCCTGGGGCAGCTCGACCAACGTCGGCGGCGAATCGAAGGCGGGGACCACTGGCACCGGGGTGGGGGAGTTGCCGTTGAGGCTCGTGGTGCCGTTGGTCCCGTCGCTGCCGTACACCGTCACCCAGCGGGTGCCGTCCCACACGTCCACCCGGCTGAGCGTCGCCGGCACCGAGAGCTGCAGCCCCAGCGGGTCCAGACCGGTCTTGCCGGCGGGCAGCACGAACCGGAAGGTGGCGCCCGTGGCGGGCCCGGACGGGTCGCTGATGGTGGTCCCGCTCGGCCCCCTGAGCAGGTCACGCCGGATGGCTATGCCGGCCAGGGCGGCTCCGGGGTCGACCGGTGAGCGGGCGATCACCGCGGTTCGACCCTCGGCACCGGCTCCGATGGTGCCCGGCGGGCGCAGGCGGTCGGCCCAGCCCACCGCCACCGCCACGCCGGGCGTGCGCAGGTCGGGGCCCAGCAGGCGGGTGGTCTCGCCCCACAGCGCCAGATCGACCGGGCCGGAGCGCTGGTCAACGGTCTGGGTGGCGACCGACGGCCACACCTTGGCTTCCGGGGCCGCGAACGGGCTGCGGGCCGGATCCTTGACGTCCGACTCCTTGCTGGTGGCCGGCGGAGCAGCCACGGTGTAGGGCCGGCTCGCGTGGGGTGGCACATCGCCCACCAGCACGCTCCGGCTACCGATGAAGACCGCTACCTGGCGCAACGTCTGGCTCGTCTGGTTCTGGACCGTGCCGGTCACGTTGCTGTCGGGGCCGGCGGCGGCTTGTACTTGGAGCTGGCTCGTGGGGGTGGTCGGTCCGCGCCCGCTCAAGACGGCGAACTCGCCGCCGACCAGCGACACTTGGGCGTTGGTTCCTCCCGGGCGGACGGTGGCGGTGACCGGGGCTTCGGCCGGTCCGTAGAGCTCGTTGGCGACGTTGCCACCCCACCAGCCGCCCGGGAAGGTGACCGACCGGTCGCCACCCTGGCGGGAGAGCACACCTACGTACGAAAGGTTCAGATCGGCGCCGTCGGTCTCGAGGACTGACGCGCTGTAACCCGTTCGGGTGTTGTCGCGGGCGCTGCCGCCGATCACCCAACCACCCACCGTGAAACCGACGGCCAGGAGTGGTACCGCGACCCAGGCCAGTTCGGCCCGGTGCAACTTGTGCAGGATGAAGAAGGTGATCGGGCCGGCCAGCAGCACGTAACCGAGCAGGAAACCCAGCACCACGCCGAGCGAAGGGATGCGCAGACCGCTGTTGCGGGCCAGGGCCTGGCTCACCGGTCCACCGGCAAAGGTCGACGTGACGACATCGGGATCGGCGGGACTGACCGTCGGTGTTGGTTCGATGGCGCCGGCCCATCCTCCGGCCGCCAAGAAGCCGCCGGTCAGCCGGACCTCGCCGAGACCGGCCGACGCGCGGGGGTTGGAGGTCGAGACCTGCCACGGCGGCGGTAAGCCAGGAACCGGTCCGTCCGTCTCGTCCACCAGGAGGCGACCGCCGGCGGCCAGCCACGAGCGAAGGTTGAGCGACTGGGTGGAGGTCAGCCCGGCCAGCTGCGACCCGGTGGTGGCCACCGTCCCAAGCGGTCCGAGCGAGCCGACCACGCTCATGGTGTCGAGGTCGACGGTGACGAACCGGGCGGTGCCGATGGGCACCGACAGCGGTTCGGTGACCGGAGGCGTTGAGCGGCGGGCCAGATCGGGCAGTACGCCGACCAGCTCCTCGTCCTTGACCGGTTCGACGCTGGCCTTGCCGGTATCGGTGGTGGAACCGTGCCGGGCGGTCACCACCACCTCGAAGGACTGAAGGTCACGAGGTGCGCTGACCGCCATTGTGGCCCGAGCGGCCCCCCCCGGGCCGGGCGCGACCGCCGTGCGGGTGATGGTGGTGCCGCCGTTGCCCGACCGCACCTGCACGTCGACGGTCGGGCTGGCAGCCGCCGGACCGGTGAGGAATACCTGGACGGGCAACAACCGGCCGGGCCGGGCCCTGCCGTCCCAGCCGGCGGTGACCCTGACCTGGTCACTTCCCACCCGTGGCACGGCGTGAGCGGTCGATGTCGAGAGAACGCCGGAGGCCAGCGCCAACGCGACGAGCAGGAGGACGCCGAGCGGGCGGCTGCGACTGGTGATGGCCCTCATGTTCGCGTGTCCCACCTGTACCCATCGGCCGCTAGGGGTCGGTCGCTACCGTGAGCCCATGCCCATCCAAGCGGTCATCTTCGACTGGGGCGGCACGTTGACCGCTCAGGCCGACGTCGATTTGTTCGACCTATGGCTGGCGGCCGCCTCCCGCCTCGCTCCCGACAACGCCCCCGCCGTCGCTCGCGGCCTGCTGGCGGTCGAGGACCGTGTGTGGGAGCGCACGTCCACGACGCAGGAGAGCGGCACCCTCGACGACATCATCGCGTTAGCGGCCCAAGAGCTTGGGCTCGACGTGGCCGAAGCCGTCCGCCAGGAGGCCGCGAGCCACCACCTCGAAGCCTGGTCCACCCACCTGAACCACGATCCCGACGCCGCCGGTGTGCTGCGGGCGCTGCGTTACCGGGGCATCCGCACTGGGCTGCTCTCCAACACCCACTGGCCACGCCGGTTCCACGAGGAGCTTCTGGCCCGCGACGGCCTGGTCGACCTGCTCGACGCCCGGCTGTACACCTGCGAGCTGTCCCACATGAAGCCCCACCCTTCGGTGTTCCACGCCGCCCTCGAAGCGGTGAGCAACGGCGATCGGATACCGCCGGCCAATGCGGTGTTCGTCGGTGACCGGCCCCAGGACGACATCGCCGGCGCCAAGGGCGTGGGCATGCGGGCGGTGCTGCGGCCCAACGACGCCGTGCCGCCCGGTCCGGTGCAGCCCGACGCCACCATCAGTTCGCTGCCGGCGCTCCTGGAGCTGGTGGATCGCTGGCGGTGACCGGCGGCTCGGCCAGCACGGTGGGGGCATCGTCGAGCGAGGCCAGCAGGGTCGGGTCCTCGGCACCCTCCGGGACTTGGCCTTGCGGACCGCCGCCATCGCCCACTTCGTCCGGGGAATCCTCGTCTGGTGAGGCTGACGGTGGATCGAGGTCGGCGACGACCTGCTCGACCTCCATCCGGGCCGATGAGATTCGGGCTCGGCAGAAGGCGATGAGCTCTGCGGCCCGTCGCACCTTGTCGGCCAACACGTCCACATCGAGGTGGTCATCGTCGAGGTCGGTCAGGATCTGGTCGAGCTCTTCGGCCGCCGCCCGGTAGGAAGCGGGGCTGGACCGCAGTTCAGGTGCCATGTCGGGTGGCATTCTGCTCGACCGGCTCGACCGGCTCGACCGGCTCGACCGGCTCGACCGGCTCGACGTCCGTGTCGGAGGCGACGGCCGCGGGGTCGCCACCGTTGATGATCCGGCTGGCGAACGAACCGTCGGCGACCGTCGTCAGGATGGCTTCACCGATCGAGACGTCGGACACGGACCGGACCAGGGAGCCATCGGCCCGGCGGGACAACGACCAACCTCGGGCCATGGCCCGGGCCGGGTCGGCACCTCGCACGCCGGCGGTGGCCACGTCGAGGCGGTGCCCGGCTTGGTCCAGCGAGCGGCGGGCGGCCGGCGACAGCCTGTTGATCGCCACCCCCAACCGGGCCTCGGCTCGGACCGGTGCCACCGCCGCCGCCCGGGCCAGCCGCGCCGCGGCGTGGTCGCAGGACGCAGCACTGACGGCCAGCCCGCCACGGGTGGCGCGCCTCGTGTGGCGGGCGACCACCGCCGTGCGTTGCTCGGCTTCGTCCAGCCGCCGCTCGGCGCGGGCGGCGATGGCGGTCCACGCCCCCTCCACGTCGATGGCGAACTGCTGGACCCGTTCCACCAGCAAGGCAGCGCAGGCGGTGGGCGTCTTGGCGCTGGTGTGGGCCATCAAGTCGGCGATGGAGGAGTCGGTCTCGTGGCCGATCCCGGTGACGACCGGGACGTCCAAGCCGGCGATGGAGCGGGCCACGGCTTCACTGTCGAAGCAGGCCAAATCGGTGCGTGACCCTCCCCCTCGCGCAACGGCCACCACGTCGACCCGCCGCCGCTCCAGAGACCGCAACGCCGCCGCCACCGACGCCGGCGCCGCCTCGCCCTGCATCCGGGCACCGACGACCGTCACCTGCCAGCCAAAGTCGCTGGCCGCCAGCTCGGTCAGAAAGTCGGCGTGGGCGGCGCTGCCGACGCTGGTCACCAACCCCACCGACAGGGGCACCGGCGACAGCGGGAGCAGTCCGTTGCGGCCGATCAGGCCTTCGGCCCGGAGCTCGGCCAGCAGTCGGTCACGGTCCTCGGACAGGCGACCGAGCGTGTAAGCGGGGTCGATGGCGGTCATCCGCAAGGTGAGGCGACCGCCGGCCCCATACCACTGCAAGCGGCCCCGGATCCGGGCTTCGACGCCGTCGACCATCCTCATCCCCGCCGACGATCGGAGGAGCTGCACGTTGACGTGGCGCCGCTCGCTGTCGAAGAGTGTGACCGGTAACAGGGCCGCCGGCTTGGCCCCCAGTGGCGAGGGCTCGGTGAGGTCGAAGTAGACGTGGCCGGTCGCCGAACGGGTCAAGTTGCGCAGCTGGCCCTGCACCCAGATCTCGGTGGGGAAGGCGGCGTTCAACAGCCGCGACAGCTCGGACGCGACCTCCCCAACCGCGTAGGTCCGCTGACCCGAGTCGTCCACCCCACCAGTGTGGCTGCGGAGCCGCCAGGTGGAGCAGCTCAAGCGGATCGGGTGTTATGGCGAAGCCAGGCCCGGCGAGGCGCAGCCGAGTGGGCCCAGTGGTGAGGCGCCGAGCCGGAGGCGGCGCCGACCGATCCGTGCGACGATGACACCGTTCACCGGGCGAGAGAGGGGACCCTTCGCCAATGGACCACCGGAGCTCAAGATCGGCGGCCTCCGTCGCCGCTAGCTGCCTACTCGTCGTCGCATTGGGGGTGGCGCCCATCGCCGTGGGAGGGGCGACGGCCACACCCCTCCAACCAGCGCGACCGGTGGCTGCGTCCGCCGACCCGGGAACCCCCGCTCAGGGGGCCATCCCGACGCTGCCGCAGTCTTCGGCGTTCGTTGCCCAGACCTACCAGCAGCTGCTCGGCCGCCAACCGAACCGCAGTGAGACCGCATTTTGGGGCCAAGTGGCAGACGCTCGATCGCCGGCCACGACCGTGGCATCGATCATGGGCTCCGACGAATACCTGGGCCACCTGGTCGACGAGGCCTACGGGTACCTGGGTCGCAGCGCCGATCCCGGAGGCCGCGACTACTGGCTAGGCAGGCTCCGCCAGCGGCCGTCGTTCGAGGACCTGCAGGTGTCCTTCACCAGCTCCCCCGAGTACTACGAGCTGGCCGGCCGGACGTCACGGGGCTTCGTATCCCGGCTCTACCAGAACTTGTTCGGCCGGGCCGTCGACCCTGGTGGCCTCACCTACTGGTCGGGCGAGGTCGATCGGGGGATGCCCCGTTATGTGGTGGCCTTCCGGTTGATCCACTCGGCGGAGATCGCCGACAACGTCACCCGCCAGGTGTACCGCCAGGTGTTCGACCGTCTCGTCGACCCCGGCGCCGCCGACTACTGGCGAGGAGAGTTCGTGGCCAACCGCATCGGCCGCCTTGGCATCACCATGGCGCTGTCCACCAGCCCCGAGTCCGTCCAGGCCGGTTGTGACCCGCTCATGGGCCGAAGCTGCCTGCTGCCGTTCCCCAACGACTACTTCACCGTGCCTGACGGGCAGTCCCTAACCGGCCGGCGGGTGGCGCTGCGGACCTCGATGCTGCCCGCCAACAAGGACGGCCTGCACGTCGATCCCCGGCCTACCAACCGCAGCGACGGGTTCGCAGTGGGACAACCGATCACAGTGGCGGTCCCGGGCGTCGACCTGGCCCAGTCCGGAGCGGTGCCCGTCACCGACATCGCCCGCTACCAGGACCCGGCTGCGCCCATCGTGGTGATCGACGCGGACACCGGCCAACGCCAGCCGATCTGGACCGAGCTCGACAGCAACGCACCGCCTTCGGGCCGGCCCGACAACCAGCTCCTGTACATACGGGCCGCCCGCAACTACACCGCCGGCCACCGCTACATCGTCGCCTTGCGCAACCTCAAGGACGGTAACGGCGCCACCATCGGCGCCGCCGACGCCTTTGCCCGCTACCGCGACGGCCTGCCCGAGCCGGGCAACGTCGACGGGTTCGAACGCCGGCGCCCCCATCTTGAGCAACTGTTCACCGAGCTGGGCTCGGCCGGGATCGGACGCAACGACCTGTTCCTGGCGTGGGACTTCACCGTGGCCAGCACCGCCAACACCACCGGCCGCATGCTCCACATCCGCGACGACGCCTTCGCCCGGCTGGGGTCCGGTGCCCCGTCCTTCCACGTGACCCAGGTGGACCAGGCGCCCGCCAGCGGCATCGCCCGGCGGGTCAGCGGCACCTTCTCCGTGCCCAGCTACTTGACCCAGGACGGCCCCGGCGGCCAGTTCACCGAAGGGCCCGACGGGCTGCCGGTGTACGCCGGTCACGACTTGACCACCACCTTCACCTGCATCGTCCCCACCGCCGCACTGACCACGCCGGGCCGGCCCACGGTCTACGGTCACGGCCTGTTCGGTGGGCAGGGCGAGGTGAACTCCGACTCCGAGACCGTCATGGCCGCCAACCACAACCTGGTGTACTGCGCCACCGATTGGTTGGGCATGGCCAACCCCGACCTTTCCACCGCCGCCGGCATCCTCAACGACTTCTCCGCCTTTCCGAAGTTGGCTGATCGCGTACAAGAAGGCGTGCTGGCCTTCCTGTTCCTCGGCCGGCTCATGTCGTCGCCCGCCGGTCTGGCCACCGATCCCGCCTTCCAGGTCAACACCACGCCGGTCATTGCCACCGGTGCGGCCTTCTACGACGGCAACAGCCAGGGAGGCATCCTGGGCGGCTTGGCCACCGCGGTGTCGACCGAGTGGACCCGTGCCGTGCTCGGGGTGCCGGGCATGAACTTCAACACCCTGGTCGAGCGCAGCGCCGACTTCGCCCCGTTCGAGAGCATCGCCGCCGGTTCCTACCCCGACGTGCTCGAGCGGACGCTGCTGCTGGCGGTGATCCAAATGCAGTGGGACCGGTCCGAACCCGACGGGTACGCCGCTCACCTGACCGATGATCCGCTGCCTGGCACGCCCGCTCACCAGGTGCTCATGCACGTGGCCGTGGGTGATCACCAGGTGGCCAACGTGGCCGCCGAGAACGAGGCCCGCACCGCTGGCATCCCGGCCCACGTGCCGGCCGTTGCCCCCGGACGCAGCGCCGACGTGACCCCGTTGTGGGGCATCGCCCCCATTCCCAGCTATCCGTGGGCGGGTTCGGCCATCGTCTACTGGGATTCGGGCAGCCCGTTGCCGCCGGTCACCAACACGCCGCCGTCAATCGGTCACGATCCCCACGAGGATCCCCGGCGCTCGCCGCTGGCCCGGCAGCAGAAGTCCGACTTCTTGAAGACCGACGGCGCGGTGACCGACCCCTGCAACGGCCAACCCTGCGCGGCGCCGGCGACATAGCCAGCCTCGTCGGCCAGCGACGATCCCCTGAGTCAGGACCGGAGCAGCCGGGCCACCGCTTCCACGGCTTCGTGGACCTTGGCGTCGCCCTCGGCTCCGTCCTGGGCCGCGGCTTCCAGCACGCAGTGGCGGACGTGCTCGTCGAGCATGCCGAGACCGACCTTCTGCAAGGCCTTGGTCACGGAGGCGATCTGGGTAAGGACGTCGATGCAGTACGTGTCGTCGTCGATCATGCGTTGGAGCCCCCGCACCTGGCCTTCGATGCGGCGCAGGCGGACGAGGTGCTCTTCTTTGGTATCTGAGTAGCCAACCATAGGAAGGGGGGGTACCCTACCAGCATGAGCAGCCAGGTGGCGCACGATCATCACCAGACCGTCGATCTACCGGTCGAGGGCATGACCTGCGCATCGTGCGTCGGCCGGGTCAGCAAAGGCCTGGCTGCCTTCGACGGTGTCGAGCAGGCCGAGGTCAACCTGGCCACCGGCCGGGCCACCATCACCTTTGACCCCGATGCGGTCACCACCGCCGACCTGAGAGGCGTGGTCACCGATCTCGGTTACCGGTCTCCCGAGCAGCACGACCACGGCGCCGCCGAGGACGACGAGGTCCGCGACACCGCCCGTCGCCTGCTGCTGGCCGCGGTGCTCACCGTCCCCCTGCTGGCCATCTCGATGGTCACGAGCCTGCAGTTCGACGGTTGGGGGTGGCTGGCCCTGGTGCTGGGCACGCCAGTGGTGTGGGTCAGCGGCTGGACCTTCCACGCCGCCACCTTTGCCAACTTGCGCCACCGCGCCGCCACCATGGACACGCTGGTGACGCTGGGAACGGTGGCCGCTTGGACGTGGAGCACCGTCGCTCTGCTCTTCCTCGGCGGGGGGTCGACCCATATGGAGGGCGGTGGCCCCGATCTGTACTTCGAGACGGCGGCGGTGATCATCACCTTGATCCTGTTGGGCCGGTGGTTCGAGTCCAGGGCCCGCCGGCGGTCCGGGCAGGCCTTGCGGGCGTTGGGTGAGCTCGGCGCCAAGACCGCCGAGCTGGTCGACGGCACCAAGGTGGCGGTGGCCGACCTGCAGGTCGGTCAGCGCTTCGTCGTCCGCCCCGGCGAGCGGATCGCCACCGACGGGCGCGTCGTCGACGGGCATTCGGCCGTCGACGAGTCCATGCTCACCGGTGAACCCGTGCCGGTCGAGGTCAGCCCCGACAGCACGGTCGTAGGGGGCACCATCAACGCCTCTGGTCGCCTGGTGGTCGAGGCCACGGCTGTCGGGTCGGGCACCGCCCTGGCCCAGATCATCCGGTTGGTCGAGCAGGCCCAGTCGAGCAAGGCACCAGTGCAGCGGTTGGCGGATCGAGTCTCGGCGGTGTTCGTCCCGATCGTGCTGGCGGTGGCGCTGGCCACGCTGGCTGGGTGGCTGTTAACCGGCCACGACGCCGGCCCGGCCTTCACCGCCGCCGTGGCCGTGCTCATCGTGGCCTGCCCATGCGCGCTCGGCCTGGCCACGCCGACGGCGATCTTGGTCGGCACCGGTAGGGCCGCCCAGCTCGGCATCGTCATCAAGGGCGGCGAGGTGCTGGAGTCCACCCGGGAGATCGACACCGTCGTGCTCGACAAGACCGGCACGGTGACCGAGGGCCGAATGGAGCTGGCCGATGTGGCCGTTGCCCCCGGCGTCGATCGGGACCAGCTCCTGGTCCGGGCCGCGTCCTTGGAGGACGCCTCGGAACACCCCATCGCCAGGGCCGTGGCCGCCGGCGTCGACCAGGACCGCCGCCAGCCGGTGGCGGGGTTCGAGAACCAGGCCGGGTTCGGTGTGCGCGGCCGGGTCGACGGCGCCGATGTGGTGGTCGGCCGCCTGAGCCTGTTCGACCGGGTGCCGGACGAGGTCGTCGCCGCCGTCGACCGTTTCGCCGCCGCCGGCCGGACCGCGGTGGTGGTCGGCTGGGACGGCGCCGCCACCGGCGCCCTGGCGGTGGCCGACACGGTCAAGCCCACCAGCGTCGAGGCCGTCCGCCGACTGTCCGAACTCGGACTGGAAACCCACCTGCTGACCGGCGACAACTCCCGCACCGCCGAAGCGGTGGCCCGGTCGGTCGGCATCGCCCACGTCCGGGCCGAGGTCCTTCCCGAGGACAAGGTCACCTACATCACCGCCCTCCAGGACGAAGGCCACGTGGTGGCCATGGTCGGTGACGGCGTCAACGATGCCGCCGCCCTCGCCGGCGCCGACCTCGGCATCGCCGTGGGCACGGGCACCGACGTCGCGATGGAGGCATCCGATCTCACCGTGATGAGCGGTGACCTGCGAGCGGTGGCCGACGCCGTGTCGCTGTCACGCCGCACGCTTTCCACCATCAAGGGCAACCTGTTCTGGGCCTTCGCCTACAACGTCTGCGCCATCCCCCTGGCCATGCTCGGCGTGCTCAACCCCATGATCGCGGCCGGCGCCATGGGCTTCTCCTCGGTGTTCGTGGTCACCAACTCGCTACGCCTCCGCCGCTTCCACGGCTACCGCCGCCCGTCCTGAGCAAGCGTGATCCTCGACGCCTGTCGTACGTCGCCCGTATCCTCAAAGTCACCGCTCGGGACACCGGTCAGCGTCCTCAACCGACAATCAACCGTCGATCGAGGCGAACCATGACCATCACCCCGGCAGTACGCCACCAACTGCACCAAGTTCTCGAAGGGAGTATTGGAGCTGACATGGCCGAGGCGTTGATGGAACACCTGCCGCCTTCTGGGTGGACCGACGTGCTCCGCCAGCACGATCTGGACCGCTTCAGGGAATGGGTGGAGCATCGGTTTGAACAGACCGATGCCCGCTTCGACCTCATGGAGGCGCGCCTCGACGCACGGCTTGCCTCCGAGATCGGCGCCTTGGGCGATGAGTTTCGGAAGGAACTGCATCAGGAAGTGGGCGGTATCCGTCAAGAGCTGAACAACCAGACCCGGTCACTCTTCCTGAGCATCAGCGGGCTCACGCTCAGCATCTGCATTGTGGTGTTCACCGCCGCCAAGCTGCTCTAAACCTGCAGCAGATCAGTCGACGATCGCCGCTTCCTCTTCTGTCAGCAGGTCGGGCGCCGGCTCCACGTCGCCGCGGACCAGCGTTCGGTAAAGCTCGGAGTAGAGGCCGCCGGCGGCCAGCAGCTCCTCATGGTGGCCCCGCTCCACGATCCGGCCCTCGTCCATGACCAGGATCTGATCGGCGGAGGTGATCGTCGAAAGGCGGTGAGCGATCACCAACGATGTCCGCCCCGCCAGGCCAGTGGCCAGCGCCTCCTGGATCAACGCCTCGTTCTCGCTGTCCAGGTGGCTGGTGGCCTCGTCCAAGATCACGATGGCTGGGTCCTTCAGCAGCATGCGGGCGATGGCCAGGCGCTGCTTCTCACCGCCCGACAACCGGTAGCCGCGCTCGCCCACCACCGTGCCGTAACCCTCGGGCAACGCATCGAGGACGTGGTCGATGCGGGCGGCTCGGCAGGCGGCGTCCAGCTCGGCGTCGGTCGCTCCCGGCCTGGCGTAGCGCAGGTTCTCGCCGACCGACTCGTGGAACAGGTGAGGGTCCTGGCTGACCACGCCGATGGCCGCTCGCAGGGTGTCCTGGGTCAGGTCCCGCACGTCATAACCATCGACGCGAACGGCGCCGCCGGTCACGTCGTAGATGCGGGGGATGAGCTGGCTGAGCGTCGTCTTGCCGGCGCCGGAGGGACCGACCAGGGCGATGAGCTGGCCTGGCTCGAAGGTGGCGGTGACACCACGCAGCACCGGCGCCGACGGCTCCGTGCTGAGCAGTTGCGTCACGTCAGCTTCCAGCGAGGCGATGGACACCTCCGACGCGGCCGGGTACCGGAACCACACGTCGTCGAGCTCCACCCGCCCATTCGGCTCCACCAGGTCGACGGCGCCCGGGCGGTCCGACACCGGCACCGGCGCGTCGAGCACCTCGAACACCCGGTCGAAGGAGACGAAGGCGGTCATGAGGTCGACGCGGGCGTTGGTCAGTGAGGTGAGGGGTGCATATATCTGGGTGACGAACGCGCCCAGGGCGATGAGCGTGCCCAAGCTGATGGTGCCGCTGATCACCATGCGGCCGCCGACCAGGTAGATGGCGGCGGTACCGATGGCACCGACCAGCGACAACGCCACCACGAACGTCCGGCTGTACATGGCCGAGCGCACGCCGATGTCGCGCACCTTGCCGGCCCGGTCACGGAAGTCGGAGACCTCATGTTCACGCCGGCCGAACAGTTTGACCAGCAGGGCACCCGACACATTGAAGCGCTCGTTCATGGTGGCGTTCATCGACGCGTTCAGGTTCATGCCCTGGCGGGTGATGCCTTGCAGCTGGCGGCCGACCCGCTTGGCCGGGATCAAGAACAACGGCAGCAGCACCAGCGACAGCAAGGTGAGCTGCCACTGGAGCAGCGCCATGGCCGTCAGGGTGGTGACCAACACCACCACGTTCGACACCACCGACCCCAGTGTCTGGGTCACCGCCTGCTGGGCGCCGATGACATCGTTGTTCATGCGGCTGATCAGCGCGCCGGTCTGGGTGCGGGTGAAGAAGGCCAGCGGCATGCGCTGCACGTGCTCGAACAGGGCCGAGCGCAGGTGGAAGATCAGTCCCTCGCCCACCGTGGAGGAGAAGTACCGCTCCACCAGCGACAGGCCGGCGTTCATCAGGGCGGCGCTCATCATGAGCCCCGCCAGCAGCGTGACCAGCCCCGTGTCCTTGCCGGGCAAGGCGTTGTCGACGATGCGCCTGATCAGCAACGGCGGCGCCAACCCCAGGATCGCCTCACCGATGATGACGAGCAGGAAGGCGTACACCTTGCGGTGAAACGGCCGAGCGAACGCCCACGCCCGCCGGATGAGCCCCCTCGACACGGTGGCGCCATTGAGATCCGCCTGGCTCCGCATCGACATGTGCATCGGGCGCTGTCGCACCGACTCAGGCTAAAGGGGGACCGGGTGAGGTCCGAGCCGCCTTCGCTGACCACCAGCTTTGACGAGTTGCAAGCTCGGGCCCCACGTGACGTCTGTGCCTCGGAGGATGGTAGGGGTGCCTTAAACCGTCGTCCGGCGGTCACAGCATCGGCGCGGGCCTCACCGGCACCGACGTCGACCTCATCGACCATTAGACAGAATCAAACGCACACTGAAAAGCACGTGCAAGCAGACACGACTTAGTGCTCGCGGCCTGGACTGACGCGGAGATTGGCGGAGGGTGTGGGATTTGAACCCACGGTGACCGCTAGGGCCACAACGGTTTTCGAGACCGTCCCATTCGTCCGCTCTGGCAACCCTCCGTCGGCCACCGTAGTCGGGGTCCTCGAGGCATCGGCCACGCGTTCTCCATCCGAGGTCAGCCAAACACCTGCTCGCGGCTCCGGGTACGGTCGGCCGCCTTCGCCGCCACCACGGAGGCAACAAACGTCATGCCCAAGCCGGATGCAGCCGATCTGCCGCACGCCGGCCACGCCGCGGTGGTGACCGGCGGAGGTAGCGGCATCGGTCTGGCCTGCGCCAAGGCGTTGGCCGCCGACGGCGCATCGGTGACGATCTGCGGTCGTAACGCCGACCGCCTGGCCGCCGCCGTGACGGAGCTCGAGGCGATCACCGTCGGCGACGCCGTGGCGCAGTCCACCGCCTGCGACGTCACCGACGAGCAGTCCGTCGCCCAGGTGGTGGAGCTGGCGGCGCGCCCGACCAACGGCCGCCTGCACGTGGCCATCGCTTCCGCGGGGACCGGCACGCTGGCCCCGGTGATCGCTACCGAGAAGTCCGAGTGGGACCGGGTCCTGGCCACCAACGTCACCGGCGCGTTCCTGCTGTTCAAGCACGCCGGCGCCGCCATCGCCCACTCCGGTGGCGGTGCCATGGTGGGCATCTCCTCCATCGCCGCCGCCGTGACCCACCCCTTCATGGCGCCCTACTCGGTGAGCAAGGCGGCGCTCGACATGTTGGTCAAGGTGACCGCGGACGAGCTGGGCCGGGCCGGGGTGCGGGTCAACTCGGTGCGCCCGAGCGTGGTCGACACCGACCTGACGGAGATGCTCACCTCCGACGAGGCGACGATGGACAGCTACTACGCCCAGATGCCCATCCCGAAGCTGGGCACGGTGGAAGACGTCGCCGCCGCCGTGTCGTTCCTGTGCGGTCCCGGTTCGACGTGGATCACCGGCCAGTCTCTGAGCGTGGACGGTGGACACCACCTGCGCGCCGGCCCGGACTTCGAGCCGGCCGCCCGCGCCTTGTTCGGCGACGCCGCCGTGGACGCCACAATTTGAAGATGGTGCCGCCTTCAGGAGAACAGTTCGAGATCAGCCACGGCGACCAGCGAGCCACGGTCGTCGAGGTCGGCGGCGGCATCCGCGCCTACTCGGTCGGTGACCGGCCGGTGCTGCAGCCCTACGACCTGGACGCCATCTGCGACGGCGCCCACGGCACGGTGCTGGTCCCGTGGCCCAACCGGCTAGGCGACGGCCGTTACTCGTTCGACGGTACCGACCACCAGCTCGCCCTCAGCGAGCCGGACAAGCACAACGCCATCCATGGGCTGACCCGTTGGCGGTCTTGGCGGTCCTCCGACCACCGGCCCGATTCGGTGACCATGGTGATCCACGTACACCCGTCGCCGGGCTATCCCTTCACCCTCGACATGGCGGTCGCCTACACCTTGGGTGACGACGGGCTGAGGGTTTCAGCCACTGCCACCAACGCCGGCTCGTCACCCTGCCCGTATGGATTCGGCCAGCACCCCTACCTGTCTCCCGGCGCCGACCGCGTCGACGACTGCACCTTGCGGTTCGGCGCGGCCACGCGGATCACGACCGACGGCGACCGCGCTCTGCCCACCGGGACCGAGCCGGTCGCCGGCTCACCCTTGGACTTCCGGCACAACCCTCGAATCGGCGAGCTGAAGATCGATGACGCCTTCATGGACCTCGACCGTGACGGCGACGGGCGAACCTGGGTCGCTCTCACCGGACCCGATGGGCGCACGGTCGAACTTTGGGGCGACGAGACGGTCGCCGTGGTGCAGCTCTACACGGGCGACAACCTCGCCCCCGCTCGTCGCCGGACGGGCTTGGCGGCCGAGCCCATGACCTGCGCGGCCAACGCCTTCCAGTCCGGAGACGGGGTGCAGCGGCTTGAACCAGGCCGGTCGGCGACCACCACTTGGGGCGTCCGGTTGCGCTGAAGGGCCGGCCTAGGAGCCGAGCCGATAGGCGAGGCGACCAGACGAGCCCGTGCCCGTTCGTCAGGCGCAGCCTGGCGAAAGAACTGTGCGACGCGACCGGCGCAACCTATCCGCGTAGATCCCGAGCCCGAAGTCCGGCGAAAAAGGCGTCGAGCAGCGCGGCCGCTTCGTCGGCGCGGACGCCGGAGTTGACCCGGCTCCGGTGGTTCAGCCGAGCATCGACGCTGATGTTGTAGAGCGAACCGGAGGCTCCCGCCTTGGGGTCGGCGGCTCCGTAGACCAGGCGGTCCACTTGCGCCGCCCAACCCGCCCCGGCGCACATGGGGCAGGGCTCGACGGTCACGATCAGCGCAGCTCCGCGCAGGCGCCAGGTGCCGAGCGCCTCCGCGGCGGCGCGCAAGGCCAGTACCTCGGCGTGGGCGGTCGGGTCACCGGTCGCTTCTCGCTGGTTGTGGCCGCGGGCCACCACCTCGCCCGCCGCCACCACGACCGCCCCGATGGGCACGTCACCGTGCGCCGGTGCCAGCGCCGCCTCCTCCAGCGCCAGGCCCATGGCCTCGTGATCATCCACCGCCGGACCTTACGGCGAGGCAGGAGATCCGGCCGGCGAAGGCGAACCGTTCAGTCATGGCCGCAGTCCCTAGGGGCTCGGCTGTTGCCCAGATGCTCAGCCGGGCGAGGCTGGGGTCGTCCGGCTGAGCCTGGGCCCGATACCGCGGCGGACCGACCGATGAGTTCGAGCCTCACGCGGCGTCCAACGGTGAGAACATCTACTCAATCGAGACCTGAAGGAGACCACCATGCCCAAGCCCGATCAATCCCGAGTCGGCGCCCCCTGCTGGATCGACCTGGCGACCTCCGACCCTGACAAGAGCCGGGCGTTCTACGAAGCGCTCCTCGGCTGGACCTCCGAGGACGCCGGCGAGGATTACGGCCACTACATCAACTTCTCGAAGGATGGCCAAGGGGTCGCCGGCGGCATGAAGAACTCCGGCGACATGGGCATGCCCGACGGCTGGTCGATCTACCTCCAGATCGCTGACGTCGACAAGCTGGCCGAGGTCGTCACAGCCAACGGTGGCCAGGTGGTTGTGCCGCCCATGGATGTGATGACGCTGGGTCGCATGTCGTTCGTCACCGACCCGGGCGGCGCCATGATCGGTGCCTGGCAGCCCGGCGATCACAAGGGCTTCGAGGTGGTGGCCGAGGTCGGCGCCCCGGGATGGTTCGAGCTGCTGGCCCGTGACTACGACAAGTCGGTTGCCTTCTACCGCGAAGTCTTCGGGTGGGAAACCCACACCATGAGCGACGGGCCGGACGTCCGCTACACGACCCTGTTCGCGGACGAAGCGGCGGCCGCCGGCATCATGGACGCCGCCGGGATGCTGCCCGAGGGTGTGCCTGCCCACTGGTCGGTCTACTTCGTGGTCGCCGACACCGACGCCGCCGTCGCCAAGGCCACCGAGCTGGGTGGAACCCTCGTGCAACCCGCCGAAGACACCCCCCACGGCCGGATGGCCACGCTGACCGACGTGACCGGCGGCATGTTCAAGGTCGTCTCTGCGGTCGAGTCCTGATCTCCTCGAACGGATGAGGACCGCCGGGGCCTGACCGAGCCGGCATGACGATTGAGCTTCCATCGATGGCAGGGTGGACGTCATGACCTGTTCGGTGCTCCTGGTGTGCGGCAGCCTCCAGGCCATGTCGGCAAATCGAGCCGTCCTCGACATCGCACGGCGTGAGTTCTCGGTACTTGATGATGTGACGATCAGCAACGCCGTCGACATCGGATCGATCCCTGCCTTCAACCCCGACACCCAGCACGAGCCGCCGCCCGCCGTGGTTGACCTGCGAGCCCAGATCGCCCGGTCCGACGCCGTGCTGGTTGCGACTCCCGAGTACGCCGGCAGCTTGCCCGGAGCCCTCAAGAACGGGCTCGACTGGGTCGTCGGGTCGGGTGAGTTGTACGCCAAGCTCGTGGCCGTCATCAGCGCAGGGACCAGCGGCGGCCCCTACGCCCGCCAGCACCTCATCCGCACGCTGACTTGGCAGGGTGCCCACGTCGTCGCCCAACTCGGGATCGCCGCGCCCCGGGCGAAGTCCGACTCCGCGGGGCGGATCGTCGACCCTCAGACAGTGGAAGCGGTCGAGGGGATAGCCCGAAAGCTTGTGAGAACGGTCGGCATGGGAGCCGACGATCGCCTCGAGCTCGTACGCCAAGTCACCGCCGACGTCGGCGTCGAGGCCGAGCACATCGCACCCGTCCCCCAGCCGTGACGATCAACTCAGCGCTTTGGCGGACGCCTGAGCCGACTAGGGAGCCTTGCGCGCTGCGTTAGGGGTACCTACGCTCTGCGCATCGCCGGTTTCAGAACTGCATCAATGCTTCGAGGGAGCGGGTTGTGAGCGAAGCCCGAACGCTGTTGCTGGGGTTCATAGCGGGGGTGACCATCCTGCTCGGTCTGCCGCTGGGGAGACTGCGGGCCCCGAAGCCAGGCCTTCGACAGTTCCTGAACGCCTTGGCGGTCGGCATCTTGCTGTTCTTGTTCTGGGACGTCCTCGCCGCCGCCTGGGAGCCAGTTGACGGCGCCTTGGTTGACCTCCACGCTCACAGTGCAGGGCTGGCACCAGTGTTCGGCTACGGGACCCTCTTTCTGGGCGGTCTCGGCATCGGCCTCATCTCGCTCGCGTACTACGAGGGGTGGCTCGGCCGGCGCCCCGATCCCCGACCCATAGGACCGGGCGCCATGCTGGCGGGAGAGCTCTCGAAGACCGGCTCGGCGGCCGCCAGGTGGTCGGCAGCCCGCAGGTTGTCACTGCTGATCGCCGTCGGCATCGGGCTTCACAACTTCGCCGAGGGCCTGGCGATCGGTGCCAGTGCCGCCCGCGGCGAGATCGCCCTGGCCACTGTTCTCGTCATCGGGTTCGCTCTTCACAACGCCACCGAAGGCTTCGGGATCGTCGCACCGCTGGCGGCGGCGGGCGAACGTCCGTCGTGGTTGTTCTTGTTGGCGATGGGTCTCATCGGTGGCGGACCGACCTTTGTCGGCACGGCCGTGGGCCGGCAGTTCTCGAGCCCGGCGCTGAGCGTGGCCTTCCTCACCCTGGCGGCCGGCTCGATCCTCTACGTGGTCGTCCAGCTGTTGGGGATAGCGCTGAAGGCCAAACTTCCCCGGTTGCTCTACTGGGGACTGCTCGCCGGCTTGGCCGCCGGCTTCGTGACCGACATGGTCGTCACTGCCGGCGGCGCCTGACGACGCTGGCGTCGCCGTGAGCCGGCCTAGTTGACGGGAGAGTGGGACAACGTTCGAACCACCTTGCGTGGAACCGCATCGTCGCCTGCTTGAACGGTTCTGAGTCTGTGGGTAGTCCGCGGCAGTGCAGAGGCGGAGGCTATCGGAGAGCGATGTCAGGCTTCGGGGGCGCTCCGGCCGAGGATCGGCTCGTGGACGACGACAGCGGGCACTGGGTCCTCAGTGGCCCGTAGCGACGTGGGCATCGGGGCGACTTGGGCGTCGAGTCCGGCTGCTCGGCGGATGCCTCTTCGGCCGGTGACGGCGAAGACGATGGCGAAGAGGAGGAAGTTGACGAGGACGATGGTGGCGCCGGATGAGATGTCGAGGTGATAGCTGAGGTACATGCCGACGAGTCCTGAGAGGCCGCCAATGAGGGCGGAGATCCACAGCATGCGGGCGAAGGAGTTGGTGAGCATGCGGGCGACGACGGCGGGGACGACCAGTGCGGCGGCGATGAGGATGACGCCAAGGACCTTCATGCTGACGAGGATCGATGCACACAACAGCAGCATGAGCAGGGCGTCCATGCGGTCGGTGTTGACGCCTGAGACCTCGGCGACCTCGGCGTCGAAGGTGGTGAACAGCAGGGGCCGGTATCGGAGGACGATGACGGCGGTGGTGAGGATGGTGACGGCGATGACGAGCCACATGTCGCCGCTGGAGATCCCAAGGACGCTGCCGAAGACGGTGGCCTCGATGCTCTGCTTGACCCGGCTGTAGAGGCCGAGGAGGGCGATGCCGAATGCGAAGCTGGCGGTGGTGATGACGCCGATGGCGGCGTCGGAGCCGATGATGCGCCGTCGGGTGACACGGCCGATGGCGAGCCCGGAGGCGAGTCCCCAGATGCCTGCTCCCGCGTAGAAGTTGAAGTTGACGGCCGCGCTGATGGCGGCGCCGCCGAAGATGGCGTGGCTGAGGCCGTGACCGATGTAGCTCATGCCGCGGAGGGTCACGTACACACCGAGAACTCCGCAGAGCGCTCCGGCGAAGGTGCAGACGACGAGGGCATGCCGGAGGAACGCGAACTGGAGGGGGTCGGTGAGGACGTGCATCAAGCCCGCTTGCGCATCGGTACGACTTCGGAGGCGTGGTTGAAGCCATCGATCACCAGCGGCATACCCGCGTGGGTCAGGACCTCCAAGGGGGCGCCATAGGTGCGTTCGAGGACCTCGGGGGTGATGACCTCCTGGGGGGTCCCCTGGCCGGTGATCTCACCGTTGATGCAGATGATGTAGGGCAGGTGGGCGGCGATGCCGTTGAGGTCGTGGGTGGTGATCACGATGGCCAACCCGTCGTTGTTCAACTCGGAAAGCAGGTGGAGCACGTCGTGGCGGGTGCGGACATCTACCCCGGAGGTCGGTTCGTCCATCAGCAGCAACTGGGGTCGGCCGAGCAGGGCACGGGCGATGAACACCCGTTGCTGCTGACCGCCGGACAGCTCACGGATGTGGCGATGCCCGAGGTCGCCGATGCGGAGACGGTCAAGCACGGCAGTGACCTCTCGCTTCTCGTCCCGGCTGGGCCACGGCGTGAACCGGCCCTTGCAACGGGCCATGAGCACCACCTCGGCGACCGTGACCGGAAACGCCCAGTTGATGGTCTCGACCTGGGGTACATAACCGAGGCGCAGCCCAGCCAGGCGGTCGATGGTGCCGCCACTCGTGGCGACCATCCCCAGAAGGGACCGCAGCAAGGTGGTCTTGCCGGACCCGGAGGGGCCGACGATGCCTGTGAAGTCACCCGCCTCGATCCTCAATGTGATGTTGCGCAGGACGGGTGTGGTGTCGTAGTGGCACCACACGTCGGTCAGATCGAGCAAGACAGCGCCGTGCGGCTGGCCACTCATTGCGGGTAGTCCGCCTGGTCCTTGACCACGTCGCTGGCGTCGAACGCCTTGAGCTTGGTTGGGTCGCCGCCGAGGTTGGCGACCATCGTCACGAAGTCGAACTTCATCAGCCCGAGGTAGGAATGGTCGGGATCGCCCGGCGCACCCGGCAGGTCGTCGTCTCTGAGCTTGTCGACGTACTTGACACCGGTCTCCTTGGCGAGTTGTCCGAGCACCGGGCTCGGGAACACCTCGGACCCGAAGATGGCGGGGACCTTCTCCTTCTTGATCTGAGCGATCAGCGCGGTGATCTCCTGGGGGGTGGGGTCCTCGAAGTTCGACACCTGGATGGCACCGATGATCTTCCAGCCGTAATGGGCCGAGAAGTAAGCGTAGGCGTCGTGATAGGTGAGCAACTCGCGGTTCTTGGCGGGCATGCCCGCCGAGGCGTCCTTCATGAGCTGGTCGAGTTGATCGACCTTCGCCTCGAACTCCTTGGCGTTGGCCTGGTAGTAGGAGGCGTTGCTCGGGTCGAACTTCGACAACACACTCGACGCGATCGCCGCGTAGCACTTCGCCATCGGCGGGTTCGTCCACAAGTGCGGATTCGGCTTGCCGCCTGCCTTCGGGAACGAGAAGTCATAGATGTACTCGTCCGGGGAGATGGTCAAGGTCCCCAGCTCGACCACCTCGGCGCCCTTCTGCAGGTTGGCCTTTGCCAGCTCCTTGGTCGGGTCCTCCAGCTTCAGCCCGTTGACGAAGATGACGTCCGCCTTCGCCATCCCGGTAGCCGCGCTCGGCTTCGGCTCATAGGTGTGGGAATCGGTTCCCTCCGGGATGATCCCGGTCACCTCAGCCCGGTCACCGGCCACGTTGGCGATGATCGAAGTCTCCGGCGCCACTGTGGTCAGCACCTTCACCTTGCCGCCCGACAACGACCCCTTACCGGCCGACCCCGCGTTCATCGCCCGAGAAGGGCACGTGAACTTCGCGGCCTTCGCGTTCGCCCCGGAACTGATCCCGCCCCCCGCGCTGGTCTTGTCGCCACAGCCAGCGAGCAACAGCGCCCCCAACGCGCCTAGAGCCATGGCCTGCTTGATTCCGGAGATTCTCATGGCATCGGACCGTAGTGCAAGGAGGTAGCGACCGCACCCTCGAAGCGGTAGCAATGGGCTATCGCTGCGGGCCTAGCATGGCGACATGACCGCGGCTGTCGTTGAAAAGGTGCTTGCTGACGTGCGCGCCGGCGGAGGACGCATCACGGCCGCAAGGCGCGCGCTCGTGGGAGCCTTGGCCGAAGCGGCACCAAAGACCCATCTGACCGCAGAAGAGCTCGTCAGTCAGGTGCGCTCCTCCCACCCGGACGTGGCCGACTCGACGATCTACCGGCTGCTGGCTGACCTTGAGGCCAGAGGTTTGGCTCGTCATGTGCACACCGGCCATGGCCCCGCCGTCTACCACCTTTCCGCCGCTGGCGACCACCTACATCTGGTATGCGATGAGTGCGGCCGGATTATCGACGTACCCCCAACCATCCTCGGACGTCTTGATAACAGGCTCCGAGACACCCATGGCTTTCGGCTAAGAGCCGATCACATCGCCCTTCACGGCCTGTGTAGCAACTGCTAAGAGGCCTGACGAAGGGCAGTCCTCATGCCCCCGGTTGGATCGACTCCAGACCAGCGTTGGCGGCAGCGTCGCCCAAGCGGATGTCATAGGCGACGAACGCCGATAGGTCGGCGCGGATGGACAAGGCACTGGCGAGGTGGATCGCGTCGGGGCTGCGAAGCATGAGGTCGCCGACTTCGGTGGCCTCGTAAAGCAGGCTCTTGCTCAGCGGGATGAGGTTCAACTCATCGAGGAGGGCTCGCGCCTCAGGCAGGGCGTCAGCGTTCAGGCGACGTGTGGCCCGTATGACCTCGATCCTGGCCAGCTCGCTGCTGACCGCCGGCGTCTCTTCTCTCGCCGCGAGCCAGCTTTCCAGCGCGACGCTTTCATCCTCCTCGAACAGCAACTTCAACAGTGCTGAGGAATCGAGGTAGATCACCGACGGTCTTCGCGGAGGTCATCGAGCACCACGCGTGTGCCGTCCGAGCCCCCCGCGGCAGCGACCCGTCGCGGTATGTGAAGTGAACGCGACGCCGGGATGAGGTGACCGGCGGCGACCAGACGGTCGCGAGCCGTAAGGGCGGCACTCGGTGGTACCAGAAGCGCCACCAAATGGCCTCGCTCGGTCACCTCGACGGTCTCGCCGGTCTTGACCCGGTCCAGGTACCGGCTGGCGTGTTGACGCAGTTCGCGCACGCCGATTCGCTCCATCACGCCAATGTAGCATATCAGATGCTACGGGATCCCCAGAGAACGGACCGGGCCCGCCGTCGGCATCATCGGCCCGGGCCCGGACGTGCGTTCCGGTTCGGCTGTCGCCTTTACCTCGCTGCAACCCGGGAGGTGGAGGTGTCTCGGCCGGCGCGATCTGTGGCGTGATCAACCATGCTGAACAAATTATGGAGATCACCTCCGACCGGTGCTACGGGCTCCCGGTCGATGCCCAAGCACTCTGGTCGACGATCGAACGCACTGGCAGCTACCAAGACTGGTGGCCCTGGTTGCGCGCGTTCGACGCCGAGGCGCTACGTGTAGGTGACCGGTGGCGGTGCGTGATCCGTTCGCCGTTGCCCTATCTCGTGCGGGTCACCGTCGCCCTCCGCGAAGTGGACCGGCTTCACCTCGTGTCTGGCCAGGTTTCGGGCGACATCGAGGGAACCGCCCGCCTCACCATCCGCGAGCGGCCGGACGGCTGTGAGCTTCGAGTCGAGTCCTCACTCGCGCCCAAGCGACCGCTGCTGCGCGGGCTCGCAAGCGTCGCACCCGGCGTGGCCCGCTTCGGGCACGAGTGGGTGCTTGACACCGGCGCCGGACAGCTGGCCGAGTACCTCCGGGTTTGCCCGAAGGGACCGCCCTAGCGTCCTAGGCGTCACGGGCCTCCGGCTTCTGGAGGAAGCTCCCGTCGACGATGAGGACCGAATCCGGCTCTGCGACAACCGGCGCTTCGTCCGACATCGGACCCGAACCTGACTTCAGTCCTCTGGCCTTGCTGTCGGGACGGTCGTGAGCAATGCGGGCAGATCGACTTCGATGGTGGACCACAGCACGTCGAGGTCGATGTCGAAGTAGTGGAGGACCAGGCGGTCCCGCATGCGGGCGGCGGCGGACCAGGGCACCTCCGGCAGCGATTGCCTGGTCTCTGTCGTGACTTGCTTCGCAGCCTCGCCGACGATTTCGGCCAACTTGGTGAGGGCCAGCGTGAGCATCTCGTCGTTGTCCAGGTCGGCCCTGGTACGTCCGCGGGCGAATCGGATGGCCGTCTCGGCAGCGTCGATGAGGTGGCGCAGCCGGACGTCGTCGTCAGGCGGCATACAGCTCGTGGGCCGTGGCGCGGACTTGGTCGCGGAAGTAGCGGCTCAGGTCGCCGTAGGTGCGCAGCTCGATCTGCCGGCCGAGCAGCTCACCGAGCTCGATCTCCATCGAGGCGACGCCCAGGAGCCCCGGAACCCGTCCAGGCTCGAACTCGACGAGCAGGTCGATGTCGCTGGCCGGCCCGAAGTCGGATCGCAGCACCGATCCGAACGCAGCGATCCGCTTGATCGCGTGGCGTTGAGCGAACGAGCGGAGGACGGAACGGTCCACATCGATGGCCGGTCGCAGTTCCATGCCACCATCATCGCTGATGAGGCGTCGCACGGCGGATCGGTACCTCACTGGCGCATCCGTTACGAGAGGCTGGTCTGGAGTCGATACGACCAGGGGGCATTCGGATCGCGGACCTGCGCCGATCCGGACTCGAGCAGCTTCGCCACCATGCTCCACGCTTCGTGGTTCGAACGTTGTCGCACCCTCCTTGGCGGCAGCGTGGCCTAAGCGGATGTCATAGGCGATCGAACGCCGAAAGGTCGGCACGGATGGACAAGGCGCGGGCGAGGTGGATCGTTCGGTCACCTCGACGGTCGCGCCGGTCTTGACCCGGTGGCGGCGGAGAGGGCCGGACTGCGTCCTAACCAGCAGGCCTGGGATCCGCTTGTGTGGGTGCTCTGGCGCACGCACGCAGTCCGAATGTAAGTCCCTGTTCCCGCAGCACATGATCGTTACCGTGTCCGAAGTGACAGTAGCCAAGACAAATGACAGTCACGATTTTTGGGCTCGCGCCCCGAGCCTGTTCAAACAGGCGAACGAGCTCGGCGTAGCTCTCACGTCCTCAATGATTACCGAGGATGTCCGGAACGCAGTCCGGCGGGTGGCTGAGTCGATCCCCGAGACGCCCGAACCGTTGGGTGAGATGGATCCCTACCTGCAATCGGCGCTCCTCACCGCAGTCATCCACGCCCTCTGCGCCGAGGAGAGCAATGACCGCAGAGAACTCCGGATCGCGGTTGAACGGATTCGACAGGCTCTCCGCGATCTGCTGGATGAACATCCGGTCTGGCGGGGTGGCTCGAAGCACGCCGCCGTGTGGCTGCGCGAACAAGGGCTGAGTGTGAACGATCTCGCTGATTTGCTAGGCACCTCCGAAACGACCATCCGGCGCTGGGTCAGCCCACAGGACGAGTCGGGTCCAAGCGGCGAGCAGGCCGACCGGGTAGTAGTGATCGCCAAGATCGTAAATCACCTCAGACACGCCATGACGGCCCGTGGGTCGGTGCAGTGGCTACGGCGTCCCCATCCGGCGCTGGACGACCGGGCGCCCATCGACGAGGTAAAGGACGCGGAGTCGTACCGCCGTCTCATCCATCTCGCGTCGGGAGCCCGGTCCTTCTTCGCGACGTGACCGTCACCGTCGGTTATCGGCTGGCGAACTGGGACACGCCTTTATGGGCAAGTCCCAACCGCAGGGAGAGCCGATACGGCCGGCGAGGCGGAGTCGTGCAGTACTGGTCATTGCACCCACTCACGCCGTGGGCCGAACAGCTGCGGTTCCAAAACGTTCGTGACGCCGGTGAAGCCTGGGAGTTGTGGCAGCGCCCGTGGGCGGCGCAGCTGATGCTGCCGGACGACGTTCTGGAGCTGTCCTTCGAGAACGCGGCAGCTCACGGTCTCGCCCCGGATGCGCTCGTAGACGACGATTGGTCGCGCTGTCAGACGTGGTCCGCCGCGTTCCGTGGCTCCGGGTTGATGGTTCCCTCTGCTGCGCTACCAGGAACCACGAACGTCGTCATGTTCGGTCCGTTCGTGCGGAGTCGGTACGGCCTCGCTCCGCTTGATCCGACGGTCGACCTGCCTTGCGACCCTGTCGCCGAACTAGCGACGGTTCCCACCGACGTACTCGGACATGTTCGGTGGCTCGGCGACCCGCATGACGGTTACGCCGCGTGGCTCGCCGGCCGGCCTTCGCCAGATCCCCCGATGGTCACAGCCGGTCGGTCCGAATGACCAGGGCCAACGGCGTTCAGCCCTTGGATCTGGGTCGGCTGGGCCGCCGTTCGACCTCGGGTGGCGCACAGGCTCGCGCCGCTTCCACGTTGCGGAGGTGAAGAACTGGCCTACCTTCTCGTCCCGAGGAGCCACGGGTTCGAAGCCTGAACCACACTCTCCCTCGCTAGGTGGAACGAAAAACGGGAGCCTCTTTCCAGAGGGGAACGCCCTTGCCTGGGGGCAGCGGAGGAGGTGGGATTCGAACCCACGGTGAGTTTCCCCACACACGCTTTCCAAGCGTGCCGATTCGGCCGCTCTCGCACTCCTCCAGGGTGAAACGGTGCCCGCTCTCGGGGGTGACGACCAGGCGATCTGCGGCACACCGCAGGCACCGCTGAGAGCTGCTGCCTCCCGGCCCTGACTCGGTTCACGGGCTGCAGTTGCACAGGACCTGGCCGCCACCCGCGAGAGCGGGCAGCCCGACGACTGTAGTCGCCGCCGCGCTCAGCTGAGCCGTGAACCGTTCGGCCGGAAACCGGACATGACGGCGCACGGCCGCGGGCGTCGGCCGCAGAGAGGCGTCGGCGGGGGTCGGTAGGATCGACGGCGATGGCCTACCAGTCGCTCTACCGGCGTTACCGGCCCCGCCGGTTCGCCGAGGTCTTGGGTCAGGAACCGGTGGTGCGGGCGTTGCGCAACACGGTGCGCGACAACCGGGTCGGCCACGCCTACCTGTTCAGCGGACCTCGGGGCACCGGCAAGACCTCTACGGCACGCATCCTGGCCAAGGCCCTCAACTGCACCAACCCCCAGGCCGGCGAGCCCGACTGCGAGTGCGAGTCATGCGTGGCCATGGAGGCCGGAACCTCCTATGACCTGCAGGAACTGGACGCGGCCTCCAACAGCGGGGTCGAAGCCATGCGCACCCTCATCGACCGGGTGGCCCTTGGTTCCCCCGGCCGCACCAAGGTGTACATCCTCGACGAGGTCCACATGCTCACCGCGGCGGCTTCCAACGCTCTGCTCAAGACGCTCGAAGAGCCGCCGCCCCACGTGGTCTTCGTCCTGGCCACCACCGACCCGCACAAGGTGCTGCCCACCATCCGCAGCCGCACCCAGCACTTCGAGTTCCACCTGCTGCCCGCGGATGTGCTCGAGGAACACGTCCGCTGGATCATCCATGACGCCGAGCTCCAGGTCGACGATGTGGCCATCGCCCAGGTGCTTCGGGCCGGCGGCGGCTCGGCGCGGGACACCCTGTCAGCCCTCGACCGGATCGTGGCCGGCGGCGCCGACGAGCGGGGCGAGTCGGTCGACCACCTCATCGATGCGCTGGCCGAAGCCGACACCGCCCTCGCCCTCCAGGCGGTGGCTGACGCCGTCTCGGCCGGGCGCGACCCCCGGGTGCTGGGTGAAGAGCTGCTGGCCCGGCTGCGTGACGTCTTCCTGCAGCGCATGGGGGGCCAGCTCCCTCACCTGACCCCCACCGACCAGCAGCAGGTCGAGGCGCTGGCCGGACGGTTCACGGATCGGGCCACCACCCGGGCGCTCGAACAGGTCGGCGAGGCGCTGCTCGAGATGCGCCAGGCCCCAGATGCTCGGATCCCCCTCGAAGTCGCCCTCGTGCGCCTGACGCGGCCCGACGCCGACACGTCGCTCGAAGCCCTCGCCGCCCGCGTCGAGCAGCTCGAACGCCAGGTCGCCGGCGGCAGGCTCCAGCGGGACGTCGATCCCCCATCCGGCCCCCGGTCGCCGTCCGATGTCGGCAACGGGGAGGCGACAGGAACCTCCATGGCGGCGCAAGCGCGGTCGCAGCTCGATGCCCGGAAGCGGACCGAGCCGCCCCAACTGCCGCCCACGCCGCCGGCGCATAGGACCGCTTCGCCGCCGACTCCGGAGAGAGCGAGGGCGGCGCCGGCAGAGGGAGCCAGAGCGGACCGCGCGCCGAGCCCGTCCGAGGCGTCATCGGCAGCAGGCACACCACCGTCAACTGCGTCAACGGAAGCGGCCAAGGAGCCTGCGGCCAGCGGGGCGCAGGGGTCAGATGTCGAGCTCGACCTGGCGACCGTTCGATCGGCTTGGACCGAGTCCGTGATGCCCAAGCTCAACGGCCTAACCAAGGCGATGTTCGCTGCTGGCCACGTCGCCGACGTCGATCGGGGCACGGTGGTGGTGGCCCTGCCCAACGCCCCGCACCGTGACCGCTGCGCTACCAAGGCGGATCTGCTGGGCGCCGCCCTGGCCGGGCACTTCGGGCACCCGGTCCCCCTGCGCCTGATCGTGGGCGACGGCCCGAAGCAGGATTCGCTCCTCGATCCGACACCGCGCCCCACCGACCGCGGCGGCTCGAAGCCGCCTTCTTCGCCGGCACCGCCCACGCCGGCTCCGTCCAAACAGGGCGCCGACGACGACGAGCCCTTCGACCACGACGACCTCGAAGCTGCCACCGACCAACCCGCCGACGGCGTGTCGCGCCTCACTGAGGCCTTCCCCGGCGCCCAGCTGGTCGACGGTGACTGAACCGCCCATGCAGGACCAGGAGCAACCTTGACCGAGCCAGAGGGCCAGCACCCCGTTCCCAGACAGCCCATCACCCCCGACGAGATCGTCGCCCCATCGGGTATCGACCAGCCGGTCGACGATCCCTTTGCCGCCCTGGGTGGGGGGCTCGACTTGGGAGCCTTGCTCGAACAGGCGTCGTCCATGCAGCAGCATCTGGCTGATGCTCAGGAACAGGCGGCGGCCACCGAGGTCGAGGGTGTGGCCGGAGGCGGTGTGGTCAAGATCACCGCCACCGGCGACGGCACCTTCAAGACGGTCACCATCGATCCCGATGCCGTCGACCCGGCCGACGTGGACATGCTCCAAGACCTGATCCTGGCGGCCCTGCACGACGTGACCGTCAAGGTGCAAGAGCTCCAGGCCGCATCCGTCGGTGGGCTCGACCTCGGGGGGCTCGGCGGCCTGCTCGGCGGCGACTGACCGACCGGGGTGGCCATCTACGCCGGTCCCGTCCAGGACCTCATCGACGAGCTGGGGAAGCTGCCCGGTGTCGGTCCGAAGTCCGCCCAGCGCATCGCCTTCCATCTGCTCAAGCTGCCCAAGCTGGACGCCACCCGTCTAGCCCTCGCCATCACCGACGCCAAGGACAAGGTGGCCTGGTGCACCCGCTGCTTCAACGTGTCCGAAGGTGAGCTGTGCGGCATCTGCACCGACGATCGGCGTGACGCCACGGTGATCTGCGTGGTCGAGGAGCCCAAGGACCTGGTGGCGGTGGAGAAGACCCAGGAGTTCAGCGGTCGCTATCACGTTCTGCAGGGCGCCATCAGCCCCATCGAAGGGGTCGGGCCCGATCAGCTGCGGGTCAAGGAGCTGCTGGTCCGGCTCGACCCTGAAGGGGTGAAGGAGATCATCCTCTGCACCAACCCCAACATCGAGGGTGAGGCCACCGCCATGTACCTCGGCCGCCTGCTCAAGCCCCTCGGCCTGACCGTCACCCGCATCGCCAGTGGCCTACCGGTCGGCGGCGACCTCGAGTACGCCGACGAACTCACCCTCGGCCGAGCCCTAGAGGGAAGAAGAGACGTCGAGGCCTGACCCGGCCTCGAGCAAATGGGGTTCTGGCGTCAACCAAGTGCGCTGAGCGCGACCCATCGACGCCAGAACGGATGGGGGGTTGGTTTCCTCACGAAACCTTCAACAGCATGGCGTCGCCTTGACCGCCGCCGCCGCAGAGGGCAGCGGCACCGAGGCCACCGCCGCGGCGGCCCAACTCGTTCAGGATGTGCAGCGCCACCCGGGTGCCCGACATGCCGATGGGGTGACCCAGGGCTATGGCGCCCCCGTTGACGTTGGTGACCTCGTCGGTGATGCCCAGGTCCTTCATGGAGGCGATGCCCACGGCCGCGAACGCCTCGTTCAGCTCGAACAGCGAGACGTCACCGAGCTGCAAGCCGGACCGCTCCAGGGCCAGCTTTATGGCCCGTGCCGGCTGAGTGAGCAGCGACGGGTCCGGTCCGGCCACCTGCCCGTAGCCGACGATCTGGCCCATCGGGGTGGCGCCCAGCTCTTCGGCCTTCTCCGCGGAGGTGACGATGACGGCGGCGCCCCCATCGGAGATCTGGCTGGCGTTGCCGGCGGTGATGTTGCCGGCCTTGTCGAAAGCGGGCCGCAGCGCTCCCAGGCTGTCGGCGGTGGTGTCACCCCGCACGCCTTCGTCGGTGTCGACCACGATCGGGTCGCCCCTGCGCTGGGGGACTTCGACGGCCACGATCTCGTCGTCGAACAGTCCGTTCTTGGCCGCTTGGGCCGCCCGCTGGTGGGACTGGGCGGCCAGCTCGTCCTGGGGCTGGCGCTCGATGCCGGCCGAGGCGGCGTACTTCTCGGTGCCGGCACCCATGGCCACCTGGTCAAAGGCGCAAAACAGACCGTCGTACATCATCGAGTCGACGACCGTCTTGTCACCGGCCCGGTAGCCGGCCCGAGCGCCGGGAAGGAGGTACGGAGCGTTGGTCATGGACTCCATGCCACCGGCGACCACGATGTCGGCTTCGCCGGCCTGGATCATGAGGTCGGCCAGGTGGATGGCGTTGAGCCCGGACAGGCACACCTTGTTGATGGTGGTGGCCGGGATGGTCATGGGTATGCCGGCTTTGACGGCGGTCTGTCGGCTGGCGATCTGCCCGGCGCCGGCCTGCAGCACCTGACCCATGAACACGTAGTCGACCTGATCGGGCGCGACGCCGGCGCGCTGCAGCGCGGCCTTGATGGCGAACCCGCCGAGATCGGCGCCGCTGAAGGAAGCAAACGCCCCGGACAGCTTGCCGATGGGCGTGCGAGCCCCTGCGAGGATGACGGAACCGGCCATGTCAGGACTCCCCCGAGTGAGGTAGGTGGACTGCCGAGGTTACCGGCGAGCCCGAGGCGCTCCTAAAACCAAGCGAAGGGCGAGGCTGCATCGCACGTGCCGTAGCGGTCAGGCCGAACGGTCGCCGCTCTCACCGAGGCTGGCGCCGTCGGCTTCCGGCGGTGGCGGGTACACCCTCATCTTGTTGGTCAGACTGGTGCTCAGCCTCGGCCGCCGGGTCGGCATCGACCACCGAAGCGTCCGGAACAGCGTCCTCGTCAAGGGTGCCGATGCTGGAAAGGGCTCGGCCGAGCACCTCGTGGGTCGACTTCAACTTCTCGCTGGTCTCGGTGTGCTGCTGGCGGAGGCGGGCGTACTCCGAGCGGGCGGCGGCCAGCACCTCTTCGGCCTGCGCGTGCGCCTTTGCCTGGGTGGCTTCGAGCATGCGGCTGGCGCGGCTCTGGGCGTCGGCGACCAGGCTCAGCGCCTCGTCCTGAGCCTGGCTGAGAGAGCGGGAGCCGGCCTCGCGGTCGGCGTCGGCTTCGCTGCGACGGGCGGCGGCCGCGGCCTCGGCGTTGGCCTTGGTGTCCGCCGCGTACCGCTCGGCTTCGGCCATGGCCTCTCCGGCCTTGGTAGCCGCTTCGCGCTGGGCCTCGACCAATGTGTTCTCGGCCTCGGCTCGAAGCGTGGCCGCCTGCTCTTCGGCAACCCGCAATACGGCGGCGACCTGGGACCCGATCTGGGCGAAGGCATCACCATCGCCGGCCTGCTGCCCGGGTGACTCAGTGTCTGCCTTGGCCGCCGCCAGCATCTCGTCGGCCTTGGCCTTGGCTTCGGCCAGGACCTGCTCGGCCTGCCGTTCCGCCTCCTCAGTGATGCTCGCGGCCTGCTTCTTGGCCTCGGCTGCGGCCTGGTCACCCTCGCGACCCGAACCGTTGGCGGCGGCGCCTTCCCCTGAGCCGGCAGCGCGCTGGTTGGCCTCCTCCAGTGTGTCGGCAGCCTCCTGAAGGAAGGAGTTCACCTCGTCCTTGTCGTAGCCGCGCAGGCCGACCACAAAGTGCTTGGCCTTTATCTGTTCGGGGGTGAGCGCCATGAAGATCGATCCTTCGTAGACGGGAGTAGGGCCGTTGGGGTCAAGAAGCGGCAAGTGTAGGACTGGCCCTTCTAATCGGACCGGCGCTCCAGATGTGAAGGTTTCGCCACGCCGGGCAGCCGGTCGGCAACGCCTAACCTCTGCGCTATGCAGGAGATCCTCGAAGCCATCCAGGCCGGCGCGTCCGGCGATGACCTGGCCAACCTGACCATCCCCGAGAGCTACCGGGCCGCCTTTGTCAAGAAGGACGAGGCGGCCATGTTCGAGGGGATGGACTCCACTGACAAAGACCCTCGTAAGTCACTTCACGTGGACGAGGTCGCCACCCCGGAGCTGGCGCCCGACGAGGTCTACGTGGCCCAGATGGCCAGCGCCATCAACTTCAACACGGTGTGGACCTCGATCTTCGAGCCGTTGCCCACCTTCATGTTCCTGGAGCGGCTCGGCAAGGAGAGCGCTTGGGGCAAGCGGCACGATCTGCCGTACCACGTGGTGGGATCTGACGGCGCCGGGGTGGTGCTCAAGGTCGGTTCGGCGGTTCGCCACTGGAAGCCAGGCGACAAGGTCACAATCCACTGCAACCACGTCGACGATCAGGATCCCAGCGCCCACGACGATTCGATGCTGGCCAGCAACCAGCGCATCTGGGGGTTCGAGACCAACTTCGGTGGCCTGGCCGACCTCACCCTGGTCAAGGCCAACCAGCTCATGCCCAAGCCGGCCCACCTCAGTTGGGAGGAAGCGGCCTGCAACGCGCTCACCAACTCCACCAGCTACCGCATGCTGGTGAGCCACAACGCCGGGCACATGAAGCAGGGCGACGTGGTGCTCATCTGGGGAGCGTCGGGCGGGCTGGGCGGCTACGCCGTGCAGTACGTGCTGAACGGCGGCGGCACGCCGGTGGGAGTGGTGTCCTCGCCGGAGAAGGTCGAGCTGCTGCACGACTTAGGGTGCGAGGCGGTGATCGACCGCAAGGCGGCCGGCTACCGGTTCTGGTCCGACGAGCACACCCAGGACGAGAAGGAATGGCGCCGGCTGGGCAAGGACGTCCGTTCCCTGGTCGGCCGCGATCCGGACCTGGTGTTCGAACACCCTGGGCGCCAGACGATGGGCGCCTCGGTCTTCGTCACCGCCCGGGGCGGCAAGATCATCACCTGCGCCGCCACCAGCGGCTACATGATCGAGTACGACAACCGTCATCTCTGGATGAAGCTCAAGAGCATCGTCAGCTCGCACTTCGCCAACTACCGCGAGGCGTGGGAGGCCAACCGGCTGATCGCCGAAGGCAAGATCCAGCCCATCCTGTCGGCGGTCCACCCGTTGACCGAAGTCGGTGACGCCGCCTACTCGGTCCACAAAAACCTGCACGAGGGCAAGATCGGCGTGCTGTGCCTGGCCCCCGAGGAGGGCCTGGGCATCGATGACCGGGAGCTGCGGGACAAGATCGGCGAGGATCGCATCACCCTGTTCCGCCGCCACGGCGCCTGACATCGAACCCACCGAACCCACCGAGGAGCACCAGTGCCGCTGCAAGCCCGCAACCCCCACGACGACGGCGAGCCCGGCCCCGACGACGCCGACTTCGTGCCCGGCGACCAGGATGGGCCGCTGCTCACCGAGATCGACCACGTGGCCATAGCCGTCGACGACCTCGGCGCCGCTATCGACTACTACCGCGATACCTTCGGGGCGCTGGTCGAGCACCGCGAGATCGTGGACAGCGACGGCGTCGAGGAGGCCATGCTCAAGGTGGCCGAGAGCTACATCCAGCTGCTCACCCCGACCCGTGACGACTCGCCGGTCGCCAAGTACTTGGAGAAGCGGGGCGAAGGCCTGCACCACATCGGTTACCGGGTCGAGGACTGCGCGGTCGCCCTGCAGGCGGTCAAGGACCAGGGCGGCCGGGTTCTCGACGACGAACCGCGGCCGGGTTCGCGGGGCACCACCGTCGCCTTCATCCATCCCAAGGGCGCGTTCGGCACGTTGATCGAACTGGTCCAGGAGTAGCCGGTCACGCCTGAACGGTCGCGGGCCCCCGTTGACCGGCCATTCGCTCGATTGCTGGCCACCGCCGGGGTGGTCGAAGTGGTGGAGCTCCGCAGCCGGTTCGGCTTCATGGCCTTCCATGGAGGGTCGCTCGAAGAGCGCACCGACGTGATCGCGGCCGCGGCCGCGGAGCAGGCGGGTGCCTCGTACTACGGGGTGCTCCAGCCCCCCGACCGGCAATGGCACATCCCGTCCACCGAGGTCGGACCGGACGACTCGCCGGCGTTGGCCCGCTTCCTGGACCACGTCGAGACAGTGATCGCCGTTCACGGTTATGGCCGAGCTGGTTACTGGACGACACTGCTGGTGGGTGGTGGCAACCGGGCGCTGGCTGACCATGTGGGCCGGGCCCTGGGCGAAGCCCTTCCTCACTATGAGGTGGCGACGGACCTCGACCGCATACCCCTCGGGTTGCGCGGCCTGCACGCCGCCAACCCCGTCAACCTGCCGCCCGGCGGCGGGGTGCAACTCGAGCTGCCGCCCAGGGTCCGGGGCAATACGCCCCGCTGCCCGGCACCCGGCGTCGACGGCTTGGTGCCCGACGCCCGAGCCCTCGTGGAAGGGCTCGCCCTCGCCGCCTCCACCTGGCCGATGCCGGTGACACCCTCACAACCGACCTCGTTGCAGAAACCCGGGCCAGGGCCAGAAAATTGCAACAAGGTGGTGCCGGACTAACCGCGACCGGCCTCGGCCCCCGGCGGCGTATCAGTTGGGCGGCTCCACCGGTTCTTCGAGCACCAGGCCCATGACCACTGCGTCCCACAGTTCGCCGTTGCGCCGGCGGTAATGGCGGTGCAGGTAGCCCTCCTGCACGAACCCGGCCCGCCGGTACAGGCGGTGGGCGGCCACGTTGTCGGGCCAGTGCTGGAGCGCCAGCTTGTGCACGCCGGGGTGGTCGGTCGCCCACCCGAGGGCGGCGTCGAGCAGCTGGCGACCCAGGCCCCTCCCCCGGTGGCTCGGGGCCAGGAGCATGCCGAGTTCGGCGACCCCGTACGGGAGTAGGTGCACGCCGGCGCTGCCGACCAGCGTTCCGCCATCGACGCAGGCGAAGGAGCCGTGGTCGCCGTCGTCGATGCCGGCGAGGAAGGACTCGATGGTCGCCGGCCGGTCGATGGGCGACTCGCGTGCGATCCACTGGCCTTCGGCGGCCACCGCCTCCATGAGGTCAGCGAAGGGTTCGGCGTCGTCGGGGCGCGAGCGGCGGATGCTGGGTCGGTTCTCGACGGGCACGAGGCCATGGTGGCCGCCGGCGGCGAGGCTGGCAGCAGCAGTTTCCGGGTGCCGGCCGAACTCAACCCATCGCCGGCCGGTCGTTTGGCGGGCTGATGCCGCTTTCCGGTACTAGTCCGCCATCCGACGGCGGAAGCCGGCGCAAAGGCGCGAAGTTCGTCCGCTCGTGGGTCGATCAGGTGCCGCAGTAGCGTCCTGCGCCGTGTCTGTTGCCGATGCCGAGGTCCTTGCCGACCTTCGACGCGCCCGGCGCAAGCAGCGGGTGGCGGACATCCACTGGGTGGATGCGCTGTACCAGGTGTACATCACCGCCATCTTGGCGACCGTCGCCGTCCTGGTGCTCTCCGGGCTGACCGGCGACGGCAAGCTCGACCAAGCCGGAGTCGATAACGCGCTCCGCCACGGCCCGGCGGCGATGGGACTGGCTGCCGCGGTAGCGCTGTTGATTGGCCTGCGTTCGGGCTGCCGAGGGGGGCCACTGGCGCTCGAGCAGCCCGATGTGCGCCACGTCCTGCTGTCACCCATCGACCGCGGGTTGGCCCTGCGCTCACCCACCCTGCACCAGCTCCGATTCCTCTCCTTTGCCGGGGTGCTGGTCGGGGCCATCGGCGGCCAGCTGGCCGTGCGACGGTTGGGCACGGGCGCCAGCGCCTGGCTCGGGTTCGTGGGCAGCGGTGTCCTGTTCGCCGTGCTGGTGGTGTGGCTGTCAGTGGGTGCGGCCCTGCTGGCTTCGGGCCGGCGGTTGAAGCCGTGGATCGGCACCGTCGCCGGCGCCGCGCTGGTGGCCTGGTCGGCAGCAGATCTGAGCGGGCGGGCGCCGACCGCTCCCCTGACGTTCCTGGGCCGCATGGCGTTGTGGCCGCTGCGCTTCGATCCGCTGGCGATCATCCCGGGCGTGATCGCGGTGGCGGCGGTGATCCTCGGGGTGCGGGCGGTTTCGGGGCTGTCGTTGGAAGCGGCGGAACGCCGCACCGCCCTGGTCGGCCAGATCAAGTTCGCCGCCACCCTCCAGGACCTGCGTACCGTCCTGGTGCTGCGCCGCCAACTGTCCATGGAGGTGTCGCGCGTCGATCCGTGGTTCGGTCAGCCCGCTTCGGCCGAGCGCCGCCGGCCCGCCCGCTTCCCGGTCTGGGCCCGAGGGTGGCGAGGGGTCATGCGCTGGCCGATCACCCGGTTGGGCCGGCTGGTCATACTCGCCGCCCTGGCCGGGTTCGCGCTGCGGGGCATGTGGGATGGCACCACCCCGCTGCTCGTGCTGGGCGGGCTGGCCCTGTGGGTCGCCGCCCTCGACGCCATCGAACCGTTGGCCCAGGAGACCGACCACCCCGGCCGGCTCGACGCCTACCCCATGGACCGGGGCCAGGTGCTGGTCGCCCACCTGCCCGTGACCCTGTTCGCCATGTTGATGGTGACACTGGTGGCGGCCGCCACCGCCGTGCTGGTCGACCCGTCGATCGCGGCGTTGCGAGTGGCGGCGCTGGCCGTCATACCGGCCACCGGTGGAGCGGTGGCGGGAGCGGTGATCAGCGTCCTGATGGGCGCCCCCAAGCCGGCTGACAACCTGGCCATGATCTCCCCCGAGGTCGCCGGCATGCGCAACCTGTTGCGCACCGCCGGGCCGCCGCTGGTGGGGGTGATCGGCGTCACCCCCCTGCTGGCCGCCCGCGTGGCGCTTCGCCACCAAGCTGATTCCACCCAGGCCGAGCTGGCGGCCAGCTTGGCTGTGCTGGTGGTGGCCGCCATCACCTTTGGCTGGGTCCGCTTCCGCGACGACATCCGGGCCTGGTTCAAGAACGCCATGGAAGAGGCCAAGGCCGGCCAGAAGGCGCGCCAGCCGGCGGCCAGTGCGAGGGCCACGGCCGACGAGGACGACGACGCCACCGAAGACGAGGTCGAGTACGAGGCGGAGTGGGACGAAGACGACGGTGACCTCGCCGGCGAGGAACCCGAAACCGAGATCGACGATGAGATCCCCGCCGGCGGCGTGGACGAGCAAGAGGAGCCGCATGTACCCCCGCCCACTCGAGGACGACGACGTGACCAGCGACGACGGTCCTGATCTGGACGGGCCCGAACCGGACCTGTCGATCCCGGCGGTCGATTCGCTGGAACTGGCCAAGAGCTACGGCGACCTGGTGGCGCTGGCGCCCCTGAACCTGGAGGTCGAGGTCGGCCAGAGCGTGGCGCTGATCGGGCACAACGGTTCCGGCAAGTCCACCTTCCTGCGCATGGCCGCCGGCCTGCTCGAGCCCACCAGCGGCGAGGTCGAGATCGCCGGCTGGCCGGTCGGCTCCAACGAAGCCCGGGCCACCTCGTCGTTCTTGCCCGACAACCCGGTGCTGTACGACGACCTCAGCCTGCGCGAGCACGTGGAGTACGTGTCCCGGCTGCACGGTGGCGACGGCTGGGATGAGTACGCCGAGGATCTCACCGGGCGGCTCGGGCTGATGGACCGGGTTGACGACCTGCCATCTCGCTTCAGCCGGGGCCTGCGGCAGAAGTCGTCTTTGATCCTGGGCCTGGTGCGGCCCTTCTCGGTGCTGATGATCGACGAGCCCTTCGTCGGCCTCGATGCCAGCGGCCGGGCTGCGCTGCTCGAGCTGCTCGACGAGGTCCACGACGACGGCGCCGCCAGCCTGGTCGCCACCCACGACCCCGAGTTCGTCGAACGGGTCGACCGTTGCGTCGCCTTGCGCGACGGCGAGCTCATCTACGACGGCAAGGCGAGCGCCGCCGACATCCTCAAGCTCGTTTCCGCCTGAACGTTAGAACCCGCTTCTTCCGGCTAAGAGCACGTAGAATCGAGATTCCTTCGGAGATGTCGGAGGAAGTGGGTCCTTGTGTCCATCGTGTTCGCCGACTCGGCGCCGGCGTCTCCTCTCACCGATCGCGTCTAGGCCGGCCAGCTCCACCGGTTGGCACGAGGCATCTACACCGATGAGCTGGACGACGCCCCCGAGCGAGTCGTTCACCGGTATTGGCCGGAAATAACTGGCCGGCAGTTCAGGTCGGCAGTGGTCACCGATCGCTCGGCGCGCCGAGGCGGCCCGAGCGAAGACGGTTACCTGTTCGTCGAAAGCGGTCGCGCCAACCTGGAGCAGGCCAACGCGTTCCTCGACGCCCGGGAAGCCGAGCGGACCGGGCTCCGTCTCGAACTGCCTGGACGGCGCGCAGCTGGACCGCCAGAGACTTCCTGACACGACACGTCACCGGTCGCGGCTGTGCGAGGCTCGGGCCGATGGAGGTGCACTTGGTCGACGGGACCTACGAACTGTTCCGGTACCACTTCGCGCTGCCTTCCCACGTCGACGAGGAGGGTCAGGAGGTCGCCGCCACCCGGGGTGTCGTCGGCACCGTTCTCTCCATCCTCGAACACGGCGCCACCCACGTCGGAGTGGCCACCGACCACGTGATCGAGTCGTTCCGCAACGACCTCTGGCCTACCTACAAAGACGGCTCCGGTGTGGACCCCGACCTCAAGAGCCAGTTCCCGCTGGTCGAGGAAGCGCTGACCGCCGCCGGCGTCACCGTCTTCCCCATGGTCGAGTTCGAGGCCGACGACGCTCTGGGGGCCGCCGCCGCCCAAGCCGCCCAGGACGAACGGGTCGAGCGGGTCGTGATCTGCACGCCGGACAAGGACCTCGGCCAGTGCGTCGGCGGCAAGGTGGTCCAGCTCGACCGCCGCCACGAGAAGCTGATCGACGTCGAAGGGGTGCGGGAAAAGTTCGGGGTCGGGCCCGAGTCGATACCCGATTTCCTGGCCCTGGTCGGCGATACCGCTGATGGCTTCCCCGGACTGGCCGGCTGGGGCGCCAAGTCGGCGGCGACGGTGCTCGCCCGGTACCGGCACTTGGAGCAGATCCCTGCCGGTGCCGATGACTGGGATGTTCCGGTCCGGGGCGCCGGCAAGCTGGCCCGGACGCTGCGCAAGCAGTACGACCTCGCCCTGCTCTTCCGCCGGATCGCCACCATCGAGCTCGACGCGCCGGTGATGGCCAACGTCGAGGAGTTGCGCTGGAGCGGTCCCACGCCGGCCTTCGCCGGCTGGTGCGAACGCCTCGGCGCTCCCGGGCTGCTCGAACGCGCCGTTGCCCTGGCCGGCGCGTTGGCCGCCGAAGCCAGCGGGACCTGAGCGGTGGCGTCGCCCAAGGTCGAGGTCGAGGTCGAGGTGCCCGTCGCCGCCGGCACCCGCACCGTCACCGTGTCCAGCCCCGACAAGGTGTTCTTCCCGACCCGGGGTGAGACCAAGCTGGACCTGGTCCGCTACTACCTGGCGGTGGCCGAGCCGCTGCTGGCGGAGATGAGTGGACGGCCCACCATGATGCAGCGCTTCCCCGAAGGGGCCGGCGGCAAGTCGTTCTTCCAGAAGCGGGTGCCGGAGAGTGCGCCTGACTGGCTCCAGACCACCGTCGTGTCGACGCCCAACGGGACATCCAGCAACGCGTTGGTGGTGGCCGACATCGCCCACCTCATCTGGGCGGTGAACCAGGGGTGCCTGGGGTTCCACCCGTGGCCGTACCTGGCGGCGGAGCCCGACGTCACCGACGAGCTGCGCATCGACCTGGACCCGTCGCCCGGCGTCACCTTCGCCATGGTGCGGGAGGCGGCCGGCGAGACCAAGGCCCTGTTCGACGAGCTGGGCATCGCCGCCTTCCCCAAGACCACCGGCAACCGGGGCCTGCACGTCTACGCGCGGCTGGAGCGGCGCTGGGACTCGTACCAGGTGCGGGCGGCGGCGGTGTCGGTGGCCCGCGAGCTGGAGAAGCGCCGGCCCGATCTGATCACCGGTCAGTGGTGGAAGGAGGAGCGCGGTACCCGCGTGTTCGTGGACTTCAACCAGAACGCGCCCCACAAGACGGTGTTCGGGGCCTGGTGCGTGCGCCCCCGGGTGGGTGGCCAGGTGTCGATACCGATCACCTGGGAAGAGGTCGCCACCGTGGAACCCGACGAATTGACGCTGGCCAACGTGCCGGCCCGGGTCGCCTCCGGCGGTGATCCATGGGCGGCCATGTACGAGAAACCCCAGTCGATCGAGCCGCTGCTGGCGTGGTTCGACCGTGACCTGGACGCCGGGCTGGGTGACGCCCCCTGGCCTCCCGTCTACCCCAAGCAGCCGAACGAACCGCCCCGCGTGAGCCCCTCTCGAGCACGCAAACCCGATCCCGAACCCGAGGACTGATCGATGCGAGTAAGAGCCGCCGGTGCCCTGCTGCTGGCCCCCCTCCTGGCGGTCACCTACGCCGTCATGCAGGGGGTGGGTCGGGGCGGGAACGGGAACACGATCGTGAAGGCGCTGTTCTGGGATGGCGCCGGCAGCTACCAGCCCAAGGCTTGGCTGGTGGTACGAGACGGCATCTTCTTCGCCGTGCTGGTGATCGCCATCGTGGCGATCTGCGGCCCCCGGTTCTCCCGGTGGCTGGTGGCGCTGGCCGGCGTGGGACTGATCGTGCTGTATGTGCCGTGGGTTATCTACGACTACTACAACTTCAGCGGCAGCCGCCCTCCCAACTGGCTGGTGAAGAACTACCCCTGGTACTTGCCGGTCCGGACCTCGGCCATCATGTGGATAGTGGTGCTGGCGTTGGCGGTGGTGCTGGCCCTCACCGACCGAGACCCTCGGCACCAGGGCCGGCCGTCGCGTTACGTGCAACCGCCGCAGCAGGCCCAACCGACCCAGCAGTTCGCTCCCCAGGGCTACCCGCCGCCGCCGGGGGCCGGTCCTCGGTAGCAGGCGTGATCTCGTTCAACACCGTTCCCACCACGTTCCCGTCCACCTGGTCCAATATCCCCACGGCACGAAATGACTGCCCGGCGGCTTGAGGCACCAGCCTTGGCCACCAAGATCGTCCCGTCCACACGCGGTACAAGGACAGCTTCATCCGTCACCGGCAGGACGGGAGGCGAGTCGAGCAACACCGTGTCGAAATGAGCGCGGAGCGGTCGAACACCTGAGCGACGGCCTTCGACCAGAGCAACTCCGAAGGGTTGGGTGGCGGTGAACCGGCCTCGCCGTTTCAGGGCTTCCAGCCGAGCAGTCCGAGTTGCACATCCGTCCCCTTCCCCGTGCGAGCCAGACCATCACCACGCTGATTCTGCCGGATACATCAGGCGCCGAAGACTTCGGCCAGCTCCATGGGGATGGAGACGTCTAGCTGCTCGTAGGTGCAGGAGTCGGGGGTGCGGTCGGGGCGCCAGCGGACCAGGCGGGTGGCGTGGCGGAAACGGGCGGGGGCCCGGCCGTGGCCGCCGGCGGCGCCGGTGATGGCGGGGCGGGGATCGCCCTGGACGTGGGTGTAGCCGACCTCGGCCACGCGCTCGATGCGCAGCGGCTCCCACGACAGGTCCTTGCCGGCGTTCCACCGGCTGGTCGCACCGGGTTGGCGTTGGGCGTCCGCCTGCTCGGCCTCGGCCTCGGCCTCGGCCCAGCCGGCCCAAGGGTGGCCCGCGAGTGAGTCGACGCGTAGGGGGGCGATCTCCTCGAGCAGCTCCTTGCGCCGCTTGGCGGTGAAGCTGGTGGCCACCCCGACGTGGTGGAGCGTGGGCGGGTCGCCGGCGTCCCACAGGCCGAGCAGCAGCGAGCCGACCCCGTCGCCGCTCTTGTGGGTGCGGAAGCCGGCCACCACGCAGTCGGCGGTGCGGTTCGGCTTCACCTTGAGCATGACCCGCTTGTCGGGCAGGTAGGCCAGGTCCGCGGCCTTGGCCACCACCCCGTCCAGGCCGGCGCCCTCGAACCGGTCGAACCAGTTGGCAGCCAGCGCCCGGTCCTCGGTGATCGGTGTCAGGTGTACCGGTGGTCGCGCGTCGGCCAACGCCTCGGTCAGCCGGCGGCGGCGCTCGACGAACGGCTCGCCCATCAGGTCGTCGTCGCCCTCGGCCAGCAAGTTAAAGGCCACGAACGAGGCCGGGGTCTCGGCCGCCAGCCGGTCGATCCGTGACTTGGCCGGGTGGATGCGCTGCAGAAGGGCATCGAAGTCGAGGCCTCGATCGCTGGTTATGACCACTTCACCGTCGAGCACGCATCGTTCGGGAAGCGAGGCACGGAGGGGGTCGAGCAGCTCGGGGAAATAGCGGGTCAGCGGCCGTTCGTTGCGGCTGCCGATCTCGACCTCGTCACCGTCGCGGAAGACGATGGCCCGGAACCCGTCCCACTTCGGTTCGAACAGCATCGAGCCGACCGGGGCGTCGGGCAGCTCGCCGGTGGCCTTGGCCAACATGGGCGAGACGGGCGGTGTCACCGGGAGGTCCATCGGAGATCGACGGTAATGGCCGGCGCCCGTCCTGCGGTCCGCTGACCAGTCGGCTCCGGGCGGCGACACGGTCCTTCCAGCCGGTGGGTCACCAGACCCCCAAGGGCTGGCCCGGCTTTGGGTGCGGGCGAAATGGCGCGCGTAGCCTCCCGCCCATGCCCGAGCACAGCCTCAGCCAGCAGCTGGAGGAGCTCAACGAGCGCAAGGCCGTGGCCCGCCAGCCCGGCTCCGAGCGGTCCGTCGAGCGCCAGCACAGCCGGGGCAAGATGCTCGCCCGCGAGCGCGTCGAGTACTTCCTCGACGACGGGTCCTTCCACGAGCTGGACATGCTCGTGCGCCACCGCAACCCCGACATCCCCGAGCGTCCCTACACCGACGGAGTCATCACCGGCTGGGGCACGGTGGACGGCCGCAAGGTGTTCGTCTTCAGCCAGGACTTCACCCTGTTCGGCGGCGCCTTGGGGGAGGTGTTCGCCGAGAAGATCCACAAGCTCATGGACCTGGCCCTCAAGGTGGGGGCGCCGCTGGTCGGCATCAACGACGGCGCCGGCGCCCGCATCCAGGAAGGGCCGGTCAGCCTGGCGTCCTACGGCGGGATCTTCTACCGCAACGTGCTCGGCTCCGGGGTGACTCCGCAGATCAGCGTGATCATGGGCCCCTGCGCCGGTGGCGCCGTCTACAGCCCGGCCATGACCGACTTCGTGTTCATGGTCGACGAGACCAGCTACATGTTCATCACCGGGCCCGATGTGGTGAAGACCGTGACCGGTGAGGACGTGACCCAGCAGGAGCTGGGCGGCGCCATGACCCACGCCAGCAAGTCGGGCATCGCCACCCACGTCGCCCCTGACGACAAGGCCTGCCTCGACGACGTGCGCTACCTGCTGTCGTTCCTGCCTTCGAACAACTTGGAGGAACCGCCGGTGTTCACCACCGGCGACGATCCCCAGCGCCGCTGCCCCGAGCTGGTCGACATGATCCCGGCGTCGCCCAACCAGCCCTACGACATGCGCAAGGTCATAGAGGCGGTCGCTGACGACGGCGAGTTCTTCGAGTACTTCCCGCACTGGGCCCAGAACATCGTGTGCGGGTTCTCCCGGTTGAACGGCCAGCCGGTCGGGGTGGTCGGCAACCAGCCCATGTTCTTCGCCGGCGTGCTCGACATCGAGAGCTCCGAGAAGGCGGCCCGGTTCGTGCGGACCTGCGACGCCTTCAACATCCCGCTGATCACTTACGTCGATGTTCCAGGTTTCCTGCCGGGCACCGATCAGGAGCACAACGGCATCATCCGCCACGGCGCCAAGCTGCTGTACGCCTACTGCGAGGCCACCGTGCCCCGTATCCAGGTCGTCACCCGCAAGGCCTACGGCGGCGCCTACGTGGTCATGAACTCCAAGTCGATCGGTGCCGACCTGGCCTTTGCCTGGCCCAGCGCCGAGCTGGCGGTCATGGGCGCATCGGGGGCGGTGGAGATCGTGTACCGCAAGGAGCTGGCCGAGGCCGCGGACCCCGAGACCCGGCGGGCGGAACTGATCGACGAGTACAGCGAGCGTTGGCTCACGCCGTACACCGCTGCCGAACGCGGATACGTGGACGATGTGATCGACCCGGCGGACACCCGCATCAAGCTCATCGCCGGCCTGGACATGCTCAAGTCCAAGAAGGAAGAGCTGCCGCCGCGCAAGCACGGCAACATGCCGCTGTGAGGCCCGACCTACCGCCCAGTCGCCAGGCTGCGCAGCCGCCAGGCGGAGCAGCACCTGGCGTGACACCCGCATGGCGAAGCCGGTCCGAGGAGCGCAGCGATCGAGGGCCCAATGTGATGGAGGCTGCTGCCATCGTGGCCGCCATCGAGGTTGTGTGGCCTCGCCCGGGGGAGGAGGTCGCTCAGCCGGCGCCGCCGCGGTGGCGATTCAGCGGCCGCTGGTGGTCGAAGCCCATCCCCGTCCGCCGCAACCGCCCCTGGTAAGGAGCGGGACCAGCCGGGCGTGAGGCAACGACTGCGATCTCGTCTCGACTTGAACAGCGCGCTTCAGGTCGTGGATCCCGCCACCTGAAGCGCGACCAACCGGTCGGTGTGGGTGCACGCCGGCCTGGGCCCGGTGCGTCACCATGAGAGACGTCGCCAAGACCCCGCTGCGGAGACCGGTTGCTCTTCCCCACCCCTGAGTTCGCCATCTTCTTCTGCCTGGTCTTCGTGGACAGTTGGCTGCTGCGACCCCGGCCGGTGGCGTGGCGGATCTTCCTGCTGGTCGCCAGCTACCTCTTCTACGCCTGGTGGGACCCGCGCTTCACCCTGCTGCTGCTGGCATCGACGTTCATCAACCAGGCCGCCGCCCGCCTGATCCAGCGCTCGCCCACCGAGCCGGGACGCCGCGGCTGGTTGGGGGCGGCCATGGTCGCCGACCTGGGGATCCTCGGCTTCTTCAAGTACTACGGGTTCTTCGTCACGTCCGTGGCCAGCGGGCTGGACAAGGTCGGGCTCAGCCTCGAACCGCCGCTGTCGCAGCTCGTCCTGCCGGTGGGCATCTCGTTCTTCACGTTCCAGGCCATGAGCTACGTCATCGACACCTACCGCCGCGACACCGAGCCGTACCCGCTGCTCGACTTCGCCGTATACCTGTCGTTCTTCCCCCACCTGGTGGCTGGGCCCATCGTGCGAGCCCGCGAGCTGCTGCCGCAGCTCCAGCAGAAGGCCGACCCCCGGAAGATCGAAGCCTCGCTGGCCTTCCGGCTGATCTTCGCCGGCCTGTTCAAGAAGGTGGTGATCTCCAGCTTCCTGGCCAGCGCCATCGTCGATCCCGTCTTCGCGGTGCCCAAGCAGCACTCGGCGCTGGAGGTGCTGTTCGCCACCTACGGCTACGCCGTGCAGATCTACGCCGACTTTAGCGGCTACACCGACATCGCCATCGGCTGCGCCCTGCTGCTGGGTCTGCGGTTCCCGCAGAACTTCGACGCGCCTTACACGTCCCGCTCGATCCAGGAGTTCTGGCGGCGCTGGCACATGACGCTGTCGTTCTGGCTGCGCGACTACTTGTACATCCCGCTGGGCGGCAACCGGGGGTCCGAGGGGCGCATCCAGCGCAACCTGTTCCTGACCATGGTCATCGGCGGGTTGTGGCACGGCGCGGCGTGGAAGTTCGTGGTGTGGGGCGCCATCCACGGCGGCGCGATGTGCGCCGAGCGGGCCTGGCGAAACCACCGCGCCGCGCACCGCGAGGCGAACGGCCAACCGCTGCGGGCCACCACGCCGCTGGGTCAGGTGGGGCGGTGGTTCCTGACCTTCAACGTGGTCTGCCTGGCGTGGGTGTTCTTCCGGGCCGACGACTTCGGCGCCGCCACCGACCTGCTGGGGCGCTTCACGGCGTTCGGGTCGGCACCGCTGGTGAAGCCCATGGTGGTGTTCGTGGTGGTGGCCATGATCGCCGCCCAGTTCGTGCCCACCCGCCTGGTCGACCGTGGACAGGTGGCGTTCTCGCGCCTCTCCCCCGTAATCCAAGGCGCCGCCCTGGGCGTCGGCCTGCTGATCATCGACGCCCTTGGCCCCGTCGGCGTCGCCCCCTTCATCTACTTCCAGTTCTGAAGTGGCCTAGGTCGGTGTCACGGTGGCGTTCGGGTCCGTCGATACGCTCGCAACGGCGACGGCCCGGGCGGACCGCCCTGGCGTCACCAGCCGCCTTGTGACCGATTCCTCTTCGCACCCTCGTTACGACCGGCCGGCTCGGCAGCGGCGCGACCCCGCTAGCGAGCCGCGGTCCCTGCGGTATCACGATGCCAGCGGCGCCCGGCCGATGCCGGCGGGTCGGATCATGTTGGTGGGGCTCATCGCCTTGCTGGTGGGTGCCCTGCTGAACGCCGACTCGCTCTACGCCACCGCCAGCCGCCAGGACTTTGGCTGGCAACGCTCGGCGGCGCGGGCCGTTGTCACCCCCTTCCGGTCGGTCAGCCACCTGCTGCGGCTCAACCGGCCTCGCGCCGAGATCGAATCGGCCATCGGCCGGCAGTCCCACACCGAGAACACCGTTCGCCACGGCATCTCCCGTAAGCCCACGGTCAAGATCACCCAGGCGGCACCACCCGTCATCGTGTTGCGTCACGGCACCCCCCAGGACCCGATGCGGGTGTGGCTCGGCGGCGATTCGCTGACCCGCGACTACGGGCTGGCCTTCCAGTCGAAGCTCGGTGCCGACCCCGCGTTCAGGGTCGAGCTGGATTCCCGCATCTCCACCGGGCTGACCCGGCCCGACTACTTCGACTGGCCGGCCGAGCTGGCAGACAACGTCCTGCCCAAGAAGCCCGAGGTCATGGTCGTGATGTTCGGCGCCAACGACGCCCAGGGGATGGAACTACCCAACGGCGTCTTCGAATTCGGCTCTGACGGGTGGAAGGCCGAGTACCGCCGCCGGGTGCGTGACACCATGAACCTGCTGGCCGGCGACGGCCGACTCATCATTTGGGTCGGCCAGCCCTACATGTCCGACCAGGCGTTCTCCGACCGGATGGCGATGGAGAACGAGATCTACCAGTCAGAGGCGGCGTCGCGCCCTTGGGTGCGATACCTGGACAGCCGGCCGGTGCTCAGCCCACCCGGCAAGCCCGGCTACGCCGCTTACCTACCCAACTCTTCCGGCGAACCGACCCTGGCCCGTCAGGGCGACGGCGTCCACCTGAGCGAGTTCGGCTCCGAGAAGCTGGCCGACGCCACCATCGACCTCATCCACTTCATGATCCAGGAGTTCGCCTCGCCTGCTGCTACGACACCACCGACCACGGCGCCGGCGCCGAGCCGGCCGGGTGTCACCACCACTTCGCCGCCGTAGCCCAGGTTGTCCTGGGTCGGGGGTTCAGGCGTCAGGCGGAGAAGGTCCGGCCCGCACTCGACCGCAGGGTGGTCTGGCCGCCGGGGTCGAGCGGTGGCAGGTCGAAGCCCGGTCCCAAGTGGGAGGTGTCGTTGAAGCGGCGCACGATCCACCGACCGTCGGTGGCCACCAGGTGCGACACCGACCCGTTGTCTGCACCCACAAAGGCGAACCCGTAGCTGGCGCCCACCGCCTGGCCCAGGGCGACGCCGATGACGCCGCCGTGCACGACCACCACCACCCGCTGGCCGGGGTGGGCGGCCACGATCCGTTCGAGCCCGGCGGACACCCGGGCCTGGAAGGAGTCCATCGGCTCAGCTCCCGGGATCACGTCCCACCGGCCTTCGGTGATCATCTGGTGAGCCAAGGGGTCGCCTTCGGCCACCTTCTCCCGAAAGGTGCCGCCCTCCCACTCGCCCAGGCCCACCTCCCGCAGGTCGGGTTCCACCACCGGCTCAAGGCCGAGCCGGGTGGCCAGCGGCGCCGCCGTCTGGTGGGTGCGCTGCAGGGTGGTGACGTACAGGGCGTCTATGTGCTCCTGGGCAAAACGCTCCGCGAGCCGCTCGGCCTGCTCGCGGCCCTCGGGGGCCAGCGGCGGATCACCGTGACCGTCGACCATGTCGAAGACCTGCCCCGGCACGTGTGCCGCCGAGGCACCGTGGCGCACCAGGAACAGCTCGGTGGCGCCCGGCGGCGGACGGAACCCGGTCTGTCGGTACTCCTGCTCTGGCATCGGACTGGAACCTAGCGGCCCGGTTCTAACGCCTCCCGCCGACGCCGCTTGCCGACGCCGGGTCAGCCGCCTGAGACCAGCAGCTCCGCGCCCTTGGGCGGCGACGGGTCGTCGGGGTCGTCGAACCACCCGTCGGGCACCACCACCCGGCGGGGGCCGTGAGTGTGGCCACGCATGACCCGCACGGTCTCGACGGGGAACGGGTGGTCGCCACCGAGCCGATCGATGGCCTGTTCGAGCCGCCAGCGCAGCTCACCGATCGAGGAGATCTGGCTGAGCGATCGGCGCAGCTCCGGCCCTACGGGGAACCCGGTGAGGTACCAGCTGGTGTGCTTTCGGAAGTCGCGCATGGCCGCCGTCTCACCGAACCAGTCGACCAGCAGGCGGGCGTGTTCGACCATCAATTCAGCGACGCCGCCGAGGTCCGGCCACCGGGCCGCCGGCCGGCCGTCAAAGGCGGCGGCCAGGTCGGCGAACAGCCACGGCCGGCCCAAGCAGCCCCGACCGACCACCACGCCGTCGCAGCCGGTGGCGGCCACCATGGCCAAGGCGTCGGCCGCTTCGAGGATGTCACCGTTGCCCAACACCGGTATCGACGTGACCGCCTGCTTCAACTCGCCGATGGCTCCCCAGTCGGCCGTGCCCGCGTACTGCTGTTCGGCGGTCCGGGCGTGCAGCGCCACCGCCGACGCCCCTTTGGCCTCGGCTATGCGGCCCGTCTCCAAGTAGGTCAGATGCTGGGCGTCGACACCCATGCGGAACTTGATGGTGACCGGAACTCGCTCCGCGGATGCGGAACGGACGGCCGCTCCGACGATGGCGGCCAGCAACCGGTGGTGGACGGGCAGGGCCGCTCCCCCGCCCCGCCGGGTGACCTTGGCGACCGGGCAGCCGAAGTTGAGGTCGATGTGATCGACCCGTCCTTCGGACGCCAGCATCCGCACCGCCTCGCCAATGGTGGCGGGGTCGACGCCGTAGAGCTGCAGGCTGCGGGGGGTCTCGTCGTCGGCGAAGGCGATCATCCGCTGGGTCCGCTCGTTGCCTTCGACCAGGGCCCGGGCGGTGACCATCTCGCTCACGTACAGACCGCCACCATGGACCCGGCACAGCCGGCGGAACGGGGCGTTGGTGACCCCGGCCATGGGCGCCAGGACCACCGGCGGCCACACCTCCAAATGGTCGCCGAGCCGCAACGGACGAGCCGATGGGCGACTATCGAGCCCTGTGGCCGTTCGGCGGACGGGAACTGACGAGTCGAACCGCGGGGTGGGGCCGACGTGATCTTTTGGCTGGACCTCCGTTGACGGCTTCAGGTCCACAGGTCGACCACCGACAGGTCGAGCTGGCCCAGTAGCCGGCGGAACAGCGGTAGCGACAGGCCGATGACGTTGCTGGGGTCGCCGTCGACGCCCTCGATGAACGGCGCCGAACGGCCGTCCAGGGTGAAAGCACCGGCCACGTCGAGTGCTTCGCCGGTGGCCAGGTAGGCGTCCAGCTCGGCGTCGGAGTAGTCGCCGAAGTGGACGGTCGTGGTGCCGACGCCCTCGGCGCAGCGGCCGTACCCGCCGATCAGACAGTGGCCGGTGTGAAGCAGGCCGGCCCGGCCCCGCGCCGCCACCAGTCGGGACCGGGCCTCGGCGTTCGACCCGGGCTTGCTCCGGGCCTGGCCGTCCAGTTCGAACATGGAGTCGCAGCCGATGACGACCCGGCGCTTCGATCCCCCCTCCCGTTCGAGGACTTCGTGCACGGCCGAGGCCTTGGCTCGGGCCAAAGCTTGCACCAGCTCGCGGGGCGCACCGGCTTGGATCGCGTCTTCGTCGACGCCGCTGACCACCACCTCGGGATCGAACTTGGCGTCGCGCAGCAGCCGTAGCCGGGCCGGCGAGGCCGACGCCAGGATGAGCCGAGGCGGGCCGGCGCCGGAGTCGCTCATGCTGGCAGCCTCCCGCACCTGCGTTCCGTGGAGCACATCCGTCGCTCATCGACGGATTCGCTCCACAGAACGGAGCGTGGAGCGAGCGCCGGTAGCGTCGGCGCCCGATGGACGTCGCCCTGGAACCGAGCCCGCCGGAGTTGACCACCGTGGCGCCCGACGGGGCGGTGGTGCACAGCGCCGGCGACGTGAGCCGGCGGGACGGCCTGACGCCCGATACGGGCTACGAGTGGGCCGGCTTCGCCTTCCGCACCCTGCCGGCGCCGGGTGAGCGGCTGGCCACCTTCGCCACCGTCAACGACGTCCACTTCGGCGAGGTCGAGGCCGGTGTCATCGACGGCTCGGACATCGGCCCGACCTTCCGAGCCGAACCGGGCGAGGACCCCTACCCGGAGGTGATGAACCGGGGGGCGGTGACCGAGATCAGCGCCCTCAACCCCGACGCGGTGCTGGTCAAAGGAGACCTGACGTCGCTGGGGACGCCCGCGGAGTACCAGCGCTTCCGCGACCTGTACGACCCCGCCTTTGGCGACCGGCTCCGCGTGGTGCGGGGCAACCATGACGCGTACTACGGCCACACCTTCGCCGACGATGCCTGCCAGGAGGTAGAGCTGCCGGGCGTCCGTCTGGCCCTGATCGACACCTCGCTACCCGGGCAGGCCAACGGGACGATCAGCGCCGAGCAGCTCGACTGGCTGGACACCCTCGGCGCCGAGACCGACCGCCCGGTGCTGGTCTTCGGGCACCACCACTGCTGGGACCCGGGGTCCAAAGAGCGACCGGAGGGCTACTTCGGCATCGTGCCCGACGCGTCGGAGGCGCTGGTGGAGGTCGTCGCCCGCCGCCCGATGATCGGCGGTTACTTCGCCGGCCACACCCACCGCAACCGGGTCCGTCGCTTCGCCGCCACCGGAGATGTGCCCTTCGTCGAGGTCGCCTGCGTCAAGGACTACCCGGGCACGTGGGCCGAGTACCGCGTGTACGAAGGCGCCATCGTGCAGATCCACCGGCGCATCTCGACCCCCGAGGCGCTGGCGTGGACCGAGAAGACCCGGCACATGTACGCCGGCACCTACCACGACTACGCCTTTGGCCAGCTCGAGGACCGCTGCTTCCCCATATGGCCGGCGTCCTGATCCGGGCTGTCGCTCCGGTCAGCTGACGGTGGCGCCCACGAAAGCAGCCACCTCCTCGGCCAGGCGCTCGGGCCGGTCGTGGGCCACGAACGTCCGGCTCCCCGGCACCTCTACCACCCGCCCGGCGGGGAACCGGTCGGCCAGCTTGCGCCCATCGGCCAGGCGGAAGAACCGGTCATCGGTGCCCCACACCACCAGGACCGGTCCGTCGAAGGAGTGGAGGCGGTCGGTGGCGTCGGCCAGGTCCTGCTGCTGGTCGGCTACACCTGCGGCGAAGCGAGCGAAGTCCCGGCGAATGCCGGCGTCGGTGAGCGCAGGTTCGATCCACCGCCAAGTGAGGGCCGGGTCCAGAGGCTCGGCGCAGAGGGGCCCGAAGCCGAGCCGGCTGGCCCGCACCGCAGCCGACCGGTTGGGCTGGAGCAGCACAGCCGTGAGGCGGGGTCGCGTGGCGGCGGCGAACATCCGATCGAAGGGCGGCGGCGGGAAGCGGCCGACGGTGTCGCAGTTGGTGAACACCACCCGACTCACCCGCTCGACCCGCTTATCACCGCTGCCCAGCAGCAGCTGGGTTACGGCGCCACCACTGTCATTGGCCACCAAGGTCACGCCGGTCAGATCGAGGTGATCGAGGTAGTCGAGTAAGAGGGCGGCCTGGCCGGTTGGCGTGAGGTCGGCATCGGGGAGAGCCGTGCGGTGCGAGCCCATCGGGAGGTCCGGGGCGAGCGCCCGGAGGCCGTCCGCGTCCAGCCGGTCGGCCACCTCGTGCCACAGGGAACCGTCCACCAGTGCCCCGTGGACGAACACGATCGGATCGCCTTGGGACGGGCCGAACACCCGGTGGGCGACGGTGCCGCTGGCCAGGTCGACGGTGGCAGCGTGAGGAGCGGGGGAGAGGGGCACGGATTGACCTCCAAGTCTCGACTACAGTTTCGTACTGACTACACGCAACTTACGGACAGGCTGCATGGAAGTCAAGAGGCGCACGCAAGCGGAACGTACGGCGGCCACCCGCGCCGCGCTGGTGGCCGCCGCCCGAGCACTCTTCGCCAGGCACGGTTACGCGGAGGTGGGCACCGAGGCGATCGTCAAGCGGGCCGGCGTCACCCGGGGCGCGTTGTACCACCAGTTTCACGACAAGGCCGAACTGTTCGCCGCCGTGTTCGAGGCCGTCGAGTCCGGCGTCACCACCCGCCTGGCCGAGAGCCTGGCCGACGACCTGTCCGACCCGGTCAGGGTGCTGGAGCGGGGGGCCGACGGGTGGCTCGACGCCTGTACGGAGCCGGAGGTGCAGCGGATCGTGCTGCTCGACGGACCGGCAGTTCTGGGCTGGGACCGGTGGCGGGAGATCACCCTGCGCTACGGCGGCGGCATGGTGCAAGGCGCGGTGCAGCTGGCCATAGACGCCGGACGCATCCCCAAGCAGCCGGTCGCCCCGCTGGCCCACCTGTTGATCGGCGCACTGGACGAGGCGGCCCTGTACGTGGCCCGGGCCGACGATCCCGACGCCGCCCGGGTCGAGATGTCGGCGGCGCTGCACCGCCTGCTGGACGGGCTGCTGGTCCGCTGACGCGAGACTCGCCGCCGTGACCAAGACGATCCCGGAACGGGAGACCGAGGGCGCGGCGCGGCCGCTGGCCGACCTCCGGGTCATCGACTGCGCCACCGTGCTGGCCGGGCCCGGGTGTGCTCGCTACCTGGCCGACTTCGGCGCCGACGTGATCAAGGTCGAGCGCCCCGACGGCGGCGACACCAGCCGGGCCATGGGCTGGCTGGACCCTCGCGACGACGTGGCCCTCTGGTGGAAGTACCTGGGGCGCAACAAGCGGACGGTGGTGCTCGACCTCAAGCAGGCCGACGATCTCGACCGCATGCGCCAGCTGTGCGCCGGCGCCGACGTGCTGATCGAGAACTTCCGGCCCGGCACCCTCGAACGGCTGGGCCTGGCCCCAGACGACCTGCTGAGCGCCAACCCCGAGCTGGTCATCACCCGGGTCACAGGCTTCGGCCAGACCGGCCCATACGCCGGCCGGCCCGGCTTCGCCACCCTGGCCGAGGCCATGTCCGGGTTCGCCGCCATCAATGGCGAACCCGACGGCGCGCCGCTGCTGCCGCCCATCGCCCTCACCGACGAGGTCACCGCCCTGGCCGCCGCCTTTGCCACCATGGTCGCCGTCCACTCCGGCGTCGGCCAGGTCGTGGACGTGAACCTGCTGGAGTCGCTGTTCCAGCTCATGGGCCCGTTGATCGGAGCGCACCACCTCACCGGTTACCAGCAGCCCCGGCTCGGTTCGGGCATCCCTTATTCGGTGCCCCGGGGCACCTATCAGGCGGCCGACGGTCGCTGGATCGCCGTCTCCACTTCGGCCGAGTCGGTGGCCAACCGGGTCATGGCCCTGATCGGCGTCGGCGACGACCCCCGGTTCACCACCTTTGCCGGGCGCATCGAGCACCGCGACGAAGTCGACCGCCTGGTCGCCGCCTGGATCGGTGCCCGGGGGTCCGAAGCGGTGCTGGCCGCCTTCGAGGCCGCCCACGCCGCCGCCGCCCCCGTCTACGACATGGCCGACATCGCCGCCGACCCCCACTACGCCGCCCGCCGATCGGTGGTCGAGTTGGACGGCGTTCCCATGCAGGGCCTGATCGCCCACCTGTCCGCCACGCCGGGCCGCCTCCGCTGGGCCGGCCGCCCCCTGGGCGCCGACACGGCCGAAGTCCTGGCCGAACTGGACGGCTCAGCCGACTGCCTCGACCGACCCGACGAACCTGGACCCTGACCCCTCGGGGGTGGACGCTTGGCCAGTGGGTATCGCTTTCCGGTACTGGGCCGCCACACGATCACGTCGGGCAGCCCGGCGGCACCGTACGCCCCACCTGATCGGTGATCGTCTGGCCGGTGGAAACCGCTTTCCAGTATTGGGCCGCCGAACGAAGTCGGGCTCGGAGGTTCAGGCCGCCTGGGCCCGATGCAGCCCGGCGGAGCGGATCAGATCGATGACCTCGTGGCGGCCCATGGTCAGCTGAGCCCAGGTGAGACGGATGGTGAGGTATCCATGGGCGGCCGCTTCGAGATCGCGCCGACGATCGCGCTCGAAGGCGCTCATCCGAGCGTGCCAACGCCGCCCGTCGGCCTCGAAGATCACACGCCACGCAATGGACACAGCGTCGAAGCGCCTCCGGTCATCGGGACTCCATGGTGGATGCACCTGGCGCACGACGGCAGGGACCCCAGCTTCTTCGAGGACCCTGTAGAGCAACCGTTCCAGCTCGCTCTCGGGCACGACGAACCCGCTGCCCCGCTCGGCGATGAGGACTCGAAGCTTCTCGATCCCCGGGGGGCGCGAGCCGCTCCGTGCCGCCGCCATCGCCTCGAAACGCGGGACCGACGCCTGCCCTTCGAGCAGGGCGTGGTCGATCATGCGCTCCAGTTCGAGGAGGCTGGCATCGCCGCCAACGTCGAACACCGCTTGCTCCACCGAAACCACCCGGAAGCCGTCCAACCAACGGGAGGTGATGCACCCGGAACGGCGAACCCGGGCCAACTTCGTGGTTCGCGGACCGGTTGGCTCAACCACCAGTTGTGGCAACCCGGTAGCGCCGCCGGGAAGTTCGTGGAGACGGAGGGCAGAACGACCCGCCACCACCGAACCGGGAACGCTCAGCTCGGCCGCCTTCAACCTCCGGCGCCAAGTTGGCGGACTTGCGGTGAGCGCATACACGCCCCTGGCCAGCCGCGACCAGTAGCCGGCGTCGACCCTTCGGCTGGCCAGCGTTGCAGTGGCGCCGAGCGGCTGGATCTGTTGCCACGTGAACACGCCGTGCTGGCTGTTGGCCAGCCGCAGGATCCGCTCATCGACATCTCGCCTCGTCATCGCTCCATCATCACCACGGGGTACGACACTCAGAATGGTGGGGTCCCCGGCTGGGTCCGGGTCTGACCCTGGGTATGACTGACGTGTTGGTGTCTTGCTGCTGATCTGTCGACCTGGTGCGGGCCGGGGGCGCGCACCAGCCAGTCGGGTCGGACGTGACCTGATAGGAGCCTTGAGCAGCCACCCTGAGTGTCCTGTCCGACCGTCCCGGCCGGTGGTGCCCTCCCAACCATCGAGCAAGAAGGA
>JAABUR0100000456.1_pt1 | contig 89526 bp, 90 predicted proteins | sample 5560091 | NCBI WGS metagenome assembly JAABUR01 (sample SAMN10711879, study PRJNA513375) | rock metagenome | isolation source: Antarctica rocks | place: Antarctica: Victoria Land, University Valley sud | reverse complement strand
GTGCTCGTCACGACGCCGCGGGCGTGGGCGTGCGCGATGCCCCGGTTCACCCCGCGAGAGGCGCCGAAGTCATCGGCGTTGAATATGAGGTTGCGCTCAGCCACGCGCCGATGCCTCGCGGGCCTTCGCCGCGTCGGAGTAGATCCGCTCCATGCGCGCGGCCACGCTGGGGGTGGAGAAGCTCTGGAGCACCTTGGCCCGCGCCGCCTCCCCGAGCCGGCGGCGCCGGGCGGGGTCGTGCAGCAGCTCGACCACGGCCTGCGCGAGCGCCGCGGGACGATCAGCGGGGATGAGCACGCCGTCGCGGCCGCTATCGATCATCTCGGCGGGCCCGCCGGCGTTCGTCGCCACGACCGGCCGGCCGCAGGCCATCGCCTCGAGGCAGGTGTAGGGAAAGTTGTCGAAGGAAGACGGGACCGCGCATACCGCCGCGCTGCGATAGACCGATGGCAGGTCGGCGCGTGGCCGCGGCGGATCGACGATCAGCGCCTCGCTCTCCAGGCCGAGCTCGGCGACGCGGCGGCGCAGGCGTTGAACGGGCGAGATGCCATCGAGGTCGGGGGACCCGTCCGCCCCGACCAGGCGCACGCGCGCGCCGCGGACGTCGCGCCGGATCGCCGGGAGCGCCTCGACGACGACGTGCTGGCCCTTGCGCGGCTCGATACGCCCGGTGACGAGGATCGTGTTCTGCTCCTCCGGCTCGCCCCCCGGCTCGAAGAGCTCAGCGTCGACCGGGTTGGGCACGACGATGATCCCCTCACGGTCGATGCGCCAGCGCCGCGCCACCTCGGCCGCCATCGCGGCGCTCGGGCTCGTGACGACGCCCGCAGCGCGGACCGACGCCAGCTCGAGCAACTCACAGGCGCGTACGTCGTGCGTGCGCGGCTCGTCATCCATGCGAGTGGTGAGGTAGGACGGCGTGTGCAGGCGAACCACGACGGCGGGCGGACGGGAGGAGAGCCGCGCGCGCAGCGCGGCCACGATTCCCGGCGCGTGGAACTCGGGCGCCTCGACAACAGCCACTCCCTCCTCGCGGGCGAGGCGGGCGAGCAGGCGGCCCACCCGCGCCGAGAACACGAGCGACTCCCGCGCCACGAACAGCCGGCTGACCACTGCTTCGGTGCCCCGTCGCCACGACGGCTCCGGGACGGTCACGCGATGCACCACGACGCCATCCTCGACGCTGCGGCAATCCTGCTCCCAGCCCCGCAGGATCAGATGGACCTGCAGGCCCAGGTCGCGCAGGCCGGACGCGAGGATGCCGGTGTAGCTGCCGATGCCGCCCCACCCGGGATCCTCCCCCGCGACCAGCGCGACCGTGAGCGGTCCGGGCTTCACGCGGCAGCACGCTCCGGCAGCCCGGCCTCACGCAGCATGTGGGCCATCAGCCGCTCCGCGTCGAAGAACTCCTCGGCCAGTCGCCGCGCGGCGCGCGAGTGGCGACCGTAGTCGCCCCGAATCTCCACCATGGCCGCCGCAGCCTCGTCGACGTCGCGGACGGCGAACGCGCCCTCGCCGGTGGGCAGGATGTCCTCGAAGCCCGTGGCCTGCAGGACAACGGGACGGCCGGCAGCCAGATAGCAGGCCGAGCGATCGCTGAACCAGCCGCTGCGGGTCCCGACGTAGCCCCCCTTCGCACAGGAGAACTCGCCGAGGGATCCGGCCACGTACGCGCGGTAGCGGTCCGGCGTGGCGACCATCTCGGGATCTTCGAGCAGCCAGCCGGCGTCGCGCAGCCGCTCCCGGTCAGGGTCGTCGTCATCGATGGCCAGAGTCAGCTCGACCTCCTCTCCGGTACGGCGTGGTAGCTCCATGAACTTCTCGAATTCGTCGACCTTCGGGCCCAGGATCTGGCCGTCGATCTCGAGGTAGCCGTAGTCGCGCCACGCCCCGATCGTGGTGAACCGTTCCCGGTCGATCGGACCGGCCACCGGCCACCAGTCGGGCACGACCGGTGGCCACAGCGGCCGCCACGCGATGTCGAGCGCCGGGATCGGGCTCCGCGGCGTGCCGACGTTCGCGCCTACCGTGAAATGCACCTCGTGCTCGCCGAAGATCTCGCGCGGGTCCCCGTCCACCGCCCACAGATGCGTGTACCCGGGATCCTGCTCGAGAAGAATCCGAGGGCGGATCTCACCCAACAGCGGCCACGGGTCGGGGCGGTAGTGGGCGGCGAGCTCGATCAGCGCGTCGGCGCCCCGGGCGAAGGCGCTCACCTCCTCGCAGGTCGCCCCCGCGTACGACTGCCCCGTATCAGCGTCGAGCATCGCAGCGTACCTCGGGTCCCAGCGGTGCCGCAGCGCCTCGCTGAAGTACGCGACGGCGGCCCGCTCCGGCACCTCCTCCACGAACTCGACCAGAAGCACGTCGTGACCCAGGCGCCGCAGGCCCTCGATCACCTGCAGAACGTGCATCGCGTGCCCGCCGCGCCGGAAGACCGACGGCCCGGCAAAGTCCTCCACCACCACGAGGCGGGCCATCAGGCGCCCGCCGCGTCCAGTAGGCGCGCCAGGACGGTCTCGGCGCGAAAGTGCTCCTCGGCGATCTCCCGCGCGGCGCGACTGTGGCGGTTATAGTCGGAAGCGACGCTACGCAACGCCCGCTCGGCCTCGTCCGGGGTCAGGAAGGCGAGCAGGCCCTCACCGACGGGCAGCGCCACATCGAAGCCCGTGTCCTGGACGACTGCCGGGCGGCCGGCCGCGAGGTAGGTCGCCGTGCGGTCGCTGAACCAGCCGCTGCGCAGGCGTATGTTCTGGTCCTTTGCCGCCGTGAACTCGGCGCCCGAGCCGCGGATGTACTCGCGGTAGCGCTCGGGGTCGCTTGACAGCTCTCTCACCTGGACCACCCCCCACCCGTGCGCCTCGAGCTCGGCGACCGTTGCCTCGTCGTCGATGACCAGCGCCGCCTCGAAGCTCACCCCCGCGCGGGCGGGGACGTCGAGCAGCTTGCGGAACTCCGCGCTCTTGCTCCATGTGTAGGTCTCCCCCTCCCACTCGACGTCGCGGTGGGTCTGCTCCCAGTTGGCGACCGTCGTGAAGCGCATCTCCCCCCGGGGCCAGGCGATGCCCGCGAAAGGCATCTGCGCCATGCCTCCGAGGACGACGATGCGCCGCGGCTCACCCATGCCAGCTGCCGAGGAGTGCCTCGAGGGCGCCGTCGGGGCCGCGTGCCAAGCGCCACGGCTCCTTGCTCAGGAACTGCATCGCCAGGTCGTCGGGCAGCGCGGCAAGGAGATGCGCTTCGCCGAGCTGCGTTAGGTGCGCGCGTAGCGCAGCGAGCTTCTTGGGCAGGACCCCGCCCACGTCGATCACGAGCGTCGCCGGCTTCCCCTCGGCCCCGAAGGCCTCTGGCTCGAGGCCCCACAGGTCGGCGGGCAGGCCGCGCTCACCGGCGGCAGCCGCGAGCGCCGCGACCACCCCAGGCGACCAGGCCGCCTCGTAGATGGAGATGGCGTCGGCCCCCTGCGCCTCGAGACGATCGGCCGCCAACCCGGCGACCTGCCCCGCGGCCGCGTGGTCCGGGTGCCCGTAGAGGCCGTCCTCCCCGAAGGTGAGCAGGGCCGACGGACGATGCCGCGCCAGCAGCCCGGCTAGCTGCTCGGCGGCGACATCGAGATCGACCCACGGCAGCTCTCCGTCGGGCAGGTCCAGGCAGGCCGACCACGACAGCCCCAGCACCGCGGCGGCGGCGCGCAGCTCGCCCTCGCGCACGGCACCGAGCGTCTCGCGGGTCGCGAGCCGGGGGTTGGAGATCGGGCCCAGGTCGCCGCGGGTGAGGGAAACCGCGCCGGCGCGCGCGCCGGCGTCGGCGGCCAGCGCGAGCGTGCCCCCAGCGATGAGCGACTCGTCGTCGGGATGCGCGACCACCGCGACGACCGACCCGCTCATGTCCTTGGCCTGCTGGCCGCGACGCGCCGGTACAACGCCTCGTGGTCGTCGACCATCCGCCGGAAATCCCAACGCTCCTCGGCCATACGGCGAACGGCCGCGCGGTCGAGCGCCGCGGCGGCGGGGATCAGCTCGGCGAGCCCCTCCCACGACGTGGCCGTCAGACCGGTCAACCCGCAGTCCACGATCTCCGGCACGGCACCCAGCGCCGACGCCACGACGGGGGTACCGCAGGCCATGGCCTCGATGAGGACGAGCCCGAACGGCTCGGGGTAGAGGAGCGGGAAGACCAGGGCCGCCGCGCCGGCGAGCAGGCGGTTGCGCTCCTGCGGGGAGACCGGGCCCACGTAGCGGATCGCTTTCCCGTCGACCGCGGGCTCGGTGCCGACGTCGTATCCCTCCCCCGCGGGACCGGCTAGGAGTAGCGGCATCCCGGCGGCCTGCGCGATCCGGATCGCCTCAGACGGGCCCTTGTTGGCGATCATCCGCCCAAGGAAGAGCAGGTAGTCACCGCCGCGCTCGGAGAACGGGAAGGCGTGCACGTCGATCCCGTGCGGTATCACGGTGACGTTCTCGCGGACCCCAACTCGCCCACGCTGGTAGTCGGACACCGCCACGATGTGCAGGCCGGGCCGGTGCTGGTAGGCGCCGAGCACCTCGGGGGCAGGATCGACGTGCGGTGTCTCGACCAGCGGCGTGTCGACCAGCGAGGCGAACGGGACGGCGAAGCCGTAGTCGTGGGCGTGGATGAGGTCGTGGTCGGCCGCGTGCTCGAAGGCGTGGGCGGCGTGGATGCTCTCGATGAGCTGCCAATCCCACACCTCCTCGAGTTCGTGGTAGCCCCGCGGGTGCACGGCGCGCAAGCGAGCCGAGGTCAGAGAGTCACCCGCGGCATAGAGGGTCACGTCGTGGCCGCGGCGGACCAACTCCTCGGTCAGCAGCGACACGAGCTGCTCGACCGAATCGCCCTCGCCGGGGCGCACGGGCATGGCGACGGGCGCCACCTGCGCGATGCGCAGGGGTCGTCCGCTGAGTGATTCGCTGGCGGCGAAAGCGCTCATTCCCGGCCCGTGATCAGCCCCGATCCGGGGACGCCGCAGGAGCGCCTGGCTGGAGTGCCTCAACCGTCAGAGATGTCGCCGACGCCGCCTCGCTCACCGTCCTGATCGCAAGAGCGGCCGCGCCGATGCCGAGGATGAGCGCGGCGGCCACCGCTCCGTCGAGGGCCGCCGCCAGGCAGAGTGCCGCCAGCAGCGCGACGGAGATCAACGCCATCCGCGACCACGCCGGCCGGCAGCGCACCTTCGCCAACTGGCGCCCGCCGCCGTGCTCCTCGACGACCGTCCAGATGCGCGCACTGGCGAGCGTGCCGCCGCGCGTTTCGAGGTCCCAGCCGTCGAAGTCGCTGCCGCGGCGCACTACGGCCCCCGCGGCTGCCAACGCCAACTCGAATGTGCGCACCCACTCGAGCGGATCGATCCAGGTCTCACTCCAGTGCTCCAACCGCCGCGTCCGGGGCAGGCTTCTGCTCGGAATACCCCGGCGCCGCCAGGGGGTGAGGCCGTGCCACAGGCGTCCGTCGAGCCGCACGAGCGGCTGTGCGAGGTGCAGCAGCATGGTGAGCGCCTGCCGCGGCAGGCGCTCACGCAATCCGAGTCCGGGGGTCGGAAAGCTCGCCTTGGCCGCTGCGCCCACCGCGCGCACCGCGAGCACACCGGCAGCGACCAGTAGCAGGGGGGCGAGCAGGAAGAGCGGCGACCACAACGTGCCGAGGGCGACGAGCAGCGTCACGATGCCGATCGCGAGATATGCCTCGGGCATCAGCAGGATCGTGTTGAGATCCCCGCGGGCCGGCTCGTAGAGCGACTGGAAGAGGGCGCTCCCCCACACGCCGTGATACACGCGCCACCGCAGCGGTCCGGTCGCGCGACGAGGGGCTGCGTACCCGTAGAGCCGGCCGCGCCACGTCACATGGCCTCCTGCGCTGTAGCGGTCGGGCCACTTGCGCTCGAGCATCGCCTCGGCCCGTCCGTAGCCGCGCTGCTGGCGAAGGTAGCCCGCCACGGAGCCGCGCCGGTGGTGCCAGACCAACGCTGCCGGCGAGTAGCCGATCTGCCCGCCTTGCTCCTGCAGGCGCCAGCAGACGTCGACGTCGTCGCCCGCGACACGGAAGAGAGGATCGAAGCCGCCGATCAGTCGAAGTGCCCGAGCGTCGAACGCCGCGTTGCATCCCGGGATGTGCTCGGCCTCGCGGTCGGTGAGGAGCACGTGGGTCGGGTTCCCGGGCGCGGCCGCAACGGCATCCGCCACCGCGCCGTCGCCCGCCACCGGGAGATTCGGACCGCCGACCGCCACATATTCGGTTCGCTCGAAGGTGTTTGCGAGGTACAACAGCCAGTGCGGGTCGGGCGCCGCGTCGTCGTCTATGTAGGCGACGATCTCCCCCGTCGCATGCTCCAACCCGGTGTTCCGAGCAGACGACAGGCCGCGGTTCTCCGTGCTGATCACCGTGAACCCGCGCGCGCGCCCGATCTCCGCGCTGCGGTCGGTCGAACCGTCGTCCACGAGGATGACCTCGAAGTCCGGGTAGACGAGAGCACTCACCGCGGCACAGGTTTCCTCCAGCGTGCGCTCGCCGTTGTGGGTGCAGATGACGACCGAGGCCCGAGGTGACGCCGGCGGGACGAGCGGGACGTCGACGAACGCCTCCCGCACAGCGGTCAGCGCCGGCTTGGGGCGGCGCTCGCGGTCGGTGACGCCGAAGTGCCAGTCCAGGATGTCGTGGCCCCCTCTGTGCCACTCGTCGGTCCAGGAGAAGACGAACGCACCCGCGCACCCTGCGGCGAACGCGCCGCGCACCTGCCAGTCGATCGCGGCGGCCTGTCCCTCCTCACCGTGCGTGCCGCTGTCCAGCCCGATCTCGGTGAGCACGAGCGGCCGCTCATCGGCGATGTTCTGCAGGCGGTGCAGGTACGCCTCGAACGTCTCGGGAGACTCGAGGAAGACGTTGAAGCAGACGAAGTCCAGGAAGTCGAGGTCGAGATATTCCGTCGACGGGTAGTTGACGTAGGTCACGAGCGCCCCGGGGTCGGCCTCCTTCGCCGCCGCGTGGAGGGTCGATACGAACCGGCGGATCTGCGACGGGCCGTACCACCGGCAGATGTTGGCCGGTATCTCGTTGCCCACCGCCCAGGCCAGGAGGGCGGGGTGGCCGGCGACAGCGTCGACCTGACGCGCGACACGATCCACGACCTCTCGCTCGCGGCGCCTCTCGCCCAAGAAGGCGATGTGCTGCTCCCAGGCGAGGCCGGCCATCACGAGCAGGCCGTGAGCGGCGGCGCAGTCCAGCAGCCACTCCGGCGGCGAGGTGTAGAGGCGAATGGTGTCGCCACCCTCCGCCGCGATGCGCGCAAAGTCCTCCTCCGTACGAGCGCGCTCGTACGGCACACCCTCTGCGTCGGGCCGGAAGGGACCATAGGTCAGGCCGCGCAGGTAGCGCTTCTCGCCGCCCACCTCGAAGAACTTGCCGGCGACCCGAGGACGACCGGCCGGCACCTTCTTGGGCGCGGGGGCGACCGCACGGGCGCTGGCGACCGGTTCTCCGGCTGGAAGTGGGCGCCCTAGGTGCATGAGAGTTGTGACCGCCTGCTATCCGAAATGCGACCCAGAAGCGCAGGTTGGAAAGCCGACTTTAGGGACAGCCGGCAGGTCACTCCCCAACTTCTGTCCCGAAACGGCGTTTCCATTCACGAGCCGTCGATCAGGCGTCGACAGAGAACTCGAGATCTGGACGAATGACATGCGACACCACCACATGACCTTTTCTGGCACAGCGAACATCATCTTGAAAGTCATCACCTGCACGGTGGGGGCGCTTCTGGCCCTGGTGCTCGTGGTTGTGGGCGCGCTCGCGGCGAGCTTCGTTGCCACGGGTATCGGAACCCTTGGTCTGGCGCGCCGAGCGTTTCCCCGTCGCATTCCGGCTGCCCACGAGCCCGTCGACTTCACCGAGCCCATTCGCCCGAGCGAGACCCGCCGCCCGGTCCAGCCGCTCGCCGGCTGCCGTTCCACCGCCTTGGCTTTTCGCGACTAGCTGCCTTGCCCTATTGATGGCCAGTCTGGGGTGCGCTGCGCGCGCCCCGACCGGCGGCCGCCGCCACCTTACTTGAGGCGGGGACCACCTTAGGATGCACTAATGGCCGACCCGCTGCGGATCGTCGTCACCGGCGGGTTGGGCGCGATGCCGTTCGCCGGAGTGGCCTGGCAGATCATGCACTACCTCGAGGGCTTCAGACGCCTCGGCCACGAGGTGCACTACCTGGAGGACAGCGGGAGCTGGCCCTACGACCCCGAGCAGGACACCGTCTCCGAGGACCCGCGTCCGGCTCTCCGCTACGTCGCCCGCCACGTTGCGCTTTGCGACCTCGAGCAGCGTTGGGCGTACCGCAACGGAGTCAACGGTGAGCTGCACGGGATGACCGAACGTGAGCTCGCCGACGTTCTCGGGCGCGCCGACGTGCTGGTCAACGTGAGCGGCTTCACGGTGCTCGGTGACGCGCTGGCAGCGATCCCGGTCCGGTTCTACCTGGAGACCGACCCTGTCCTCCCGCAGATCCAGATCGCGAAGGGCGAGCACTTCACGATCGACCTGCTCGCCGCCCACACCCACCACTTCACCTACGGGGAGAACTTCGGCAACCCGGACTGCACGGTGCCGGTCGAGGGGTTCACCTACTTCCCGACACGGCAACCGGTCGTGCTCGACTGGTGGGGGCCGCTCTCCACGGAGGCCCGGCCGGACCAGGCATTCACCACGATCGCCAGCTGGAAGCAGGAGGCGAAGGACGTCGAGTGGCAGGGACAGGTCTTGACGTGGAGCAAGGACGTGCAGTTCACCCCCTACTACAACCTTCCCAGCCGGGTCGCACGGCCACTCGAGATGTCGCTCGCCATCTCCGACGATGCGGCGCTGGAGAGACTGCAGGCGGCCGGATGGCGGATCAGGCCAGCAGCGCCGCTCTCCAGGAACATCGACGCCTACCGCGACTACATCCGCTCGTCGGCGGGGGAGTTCTCGGTGGCCAAGGAGCAGTACGCGCTCACGCGCAGCGGCTGGTTCAGCGACCGCACCGTCACCTACCTTGCGGCCGGCCGGCCCGCCGTGGTACAGGACACCGGGTTCGGCTGCGCTCTGCCAACCGGGGAGGGGCTCCTGCCGTTCTCGACGCCCGACGAGGCGGTCGCCGCTCTCGAGGCCGTTGAGGCCGACTACGGACGACACGCACGGGCCGCCCGCGCCATCGCCGAGGAGTACCTGTCGACCGCCCGCGTCCTGTCGCGGATGCTCAGCGACGCGTCGCTTGTCTGATCAGATGCTCCGCAGGCGGGCGCAGCAGCTCCACGAACGGGCTCACCCGGCGGCCTCGAGGATGGCGCGGACGTCGGTGTCGGGGCCCACCGCCACGCGCTGCAGGCGGAAGGGGTCGGCGGCGGGCAGGTCCTGCGGGTCGCCGCCGTAGCCGAAGGCGGCGACGTAGCCGCTGTCGCGCAGCGCCGCCTGAACGCCGTCGCCGCCCTCCACGTCGTCGCCGTAGGGGAAGGCGAAGAGATCGACCCGCTCTCCGAGGCGTTCCTCGAGCTCCGCCTTGGACCGGGCGAGCTCCTCCCGTCGCTCGGTGTCGTCCAAGGCCGAGAAGGTCCGGTGGGACACGCCGTGCGACTGCACGCTCACGCCGGCCGCCGACAGCGCCGCGAGGTCGTACCAGTCGCAGATGGGCTCGACGGGCTCCTCGTCCTGGTCGAACTCGTTGGTCTTGCCGACATAGGCGGTGGGGACGAAGAGCACCGCCGGGCATTCGTGCTCGCGCAGCACGGGCAGGGCGTGCTCGCGCACCGAGCGGTAGCCGTCGTCGGAGGTGATCAGCACGGCGGAATCCGGGAGCGGGGCACCGCCCTGCACGGCCGCGCGGAGCGCTGCCGCGTCCACCGGCTCCCACCCACAAGCCCGCACGGTTACGAGGTGGTCGGCAAAGATCTGGGTGGGGACGTAGAACCAGGTCTCCCAGGCGCCGCGCGCCGGCGGGCCGATCTTGTGGTAGCCCAGGACGGCCAGGCGGCTCACGACAGCGCCCGCTCCAGCACGGCGGTGACCAGCCGCTCGCCGTCGAAGTGCTCCTCGGCCAGGGCCCGCGCCGCACGGGCATGGTGCTCGGGGTCCTCTTCGACCCTGCGCACGGCGCCCGCCGCCTCCTCCGCGTCGCAGAAGCGCAGGAGCCCTTCCGCGTCGGGTAGGAAGCGACTCGGGCCCGTGTGCTCGACGATTGCGGGCCGGCCACTTGCCAGATAGCAGACTGTCCGATCGCTCACCCAAGCGTTGGCCAGCAGCCGGCAGGAGGGCTTGGTGGCGCTCAGCTCGCCGCGGGAGCCCCGGATGTAGTCCCGATAGGCCTCGGGCGTCCCGCACGCGACCCAGGCGTCGCGCACCCTCCAGCCGTGCCGCTCGAGCAGGGCGCCGTCCGTGCGCAGCGTGTAGTCGTCGGGGGTCAGCGCCAGCTCGAGCCTGGCCGGGACCCTGGCAGGCAGATCTAGCAGCGCGAGGAAGGACACGCGCTTCTGGTTGTCGACCGTCTCTCCGTCGATGACGATCCACTCGCCCCACCAGTTCGTGACGGTCGTGTATGAGGCATGCTTGGGGAGCGGCGACGGCTTCCAGGCGTCGAGGAAGACCGGCGGCGGCGTATGCGTCCACGAGACTCCGCCGTCCGGGAAGCGCGCTGTGGCGGTGCCGACCGTCTCGCCGATGGTGAAGTAGGCATCGTGGTGCTCCACGCGCAGGTCGCCGCGGTCCATGCCGATCTGCAGCAAGCCGGGGTCTAGGTCGACCAGCGCGGAGCGTCGAAAGCGCCCCACCACCGACGAGGGCGCCTCATAGGTGAAGTCGAGCAGGAGGTCGCTTGCGGCGGCGACGTCATCAAGGGTCAGCAACCCCTCCGCGAGCCTGGGCGGCACCGGGGTGCCGCCGAAGTCGGTCAGGGCCAGCACATCCTCGAGGCCCCAACGAGCAAGCGAGGCGGCCAGCGTGGCGACCGCCTGCTCGGCCCGCTCCTGCGGGCCGTCCACGAGCATTCCGCCGACATCCTCGAGCCACAGCACACGGCAGTTCGCGGCCCGCAGCGACAGCGCCCAGTTCAAGTAGGCCCAGAGATGACCTGCACCCTGGGGGTAGGCGACGGTCCCCGGGCTGAGGCACACGGTTGCGCGCATCGCTGCGCGCCAAGGCTAGCCGGAGGCATGGCTCCTGACCCTCATCTTCGACCAAGTCGAGGCCGGGGCCGTCGTGGTCTTCAAACCGGCCGGGCGGAGCAGCCCTCCGCTTGGATGGTTCGATTCCATCGCCGCCTCGTGGTGAGACACGGGCCGCGTCGCACCTCCCGGCGGACGCGTCCCGGCCCCACGCAGGCGTGACATGATCTGAGCGCGCGTGGCGATCGATCTCAACGCGGACCTCGGGGAGGGATACGGGGGCGACGACGCCCTGCTCGAGGTCGTCACGAGCGCGAGCGTGGCCTGCGGGTTCCACGCCGGCGACGCCGACACTATGCGGCGCACCTGCGAGGCGGCGGCGAAGCGGGGCGTGCGGATCGGCGCGCACGTGAGCTACCACGATCGTGAGGGGTTCGGGCGGCGGGCGCTCGACGTGCCGCTGGATCGGCTGGAGGCGCAGGTGCGGGCACAGGTCGAGGCCTTGGCTGCGTTCGGAACGGTCGTCTACGTCAAGGCGCACGGTGCCCTGTATCACCGAGCCGCTGCCGACCGGGCGGTGGCGGAGGTGATCGTGGCGGCCGCGGGCGGGCTCCCCGTCGTCGGGCCGCCGGGATCGGCTCTGCTTGAAGCGGCCGGGCCGCGGGGGATCGCCGAGGGCTTCGCCGACCGTGCCTACGCCGCCGACGGCAGCCTGGTCGACCGATCCCGGCCGGGCGCGCTGCTCGGTGGGCAGGCGGCGCTCGACCAGGCGCGTGCGCTGGCCGCGAGCGTCGACACGCTCTGCGTGCACGGCGACACGCCCGGGGCGGTCGAGCTCGCTCGGGCGGTTCGGCACGCGCTCGAGGCGGTCGGGCTCGAGGTGCGCGCGTTCGCCGGATGATGCGCCCAGCCGGCGATCGAGGCGTGCTCGTCGAGCTCGACGGCAACCCGGCCGCACACGCGCTGGCGACGCTGATCCGCGAGCGCTTCCGCGACAGGGTGTGCGACGTGGTGGCCGGGCACTCGACGGTGCTGATCACCTGGACGGGCGCCGCGCTCGATCCGCGGGTGGTCGAGGCGGTGGAGGGGTTCTCCCTCGACGCGGCGTCGCCCGCCCTACGGGGCCGGGAGGTGACGCTCGAGGTGAGCTACGACGGGCCGGACCTCGAGGCGGTCGCGCAGCACACCGGCCTGAGTCCGGAGGAGGTCGTCCGCCGCCATCGCGCGGCGGAGTACCGCGTCGCCTTCATCGGCTTCGCTCCCGGCTTCGCCTACCTGCTCGGCGGCGACCCGGCCCTACGCGTGCCACGCCGCAGCGACCCCCGCGAGCGCGTGCCCCCGGGCTCGGTCGCACTGGCCGGCGAGTACTGCGCCGTCTACCCGAGCGCCTCGCCCGGCGGCTGGCAACTCATCGGCCGCACGGGGGCGACCATGTTCGATCCCGCCGCCGACCGACCCGCGCTGCTCGAGCCCGGCGACACGGTGCGCTTCACATGATCGAGGTCCTCTCCCCCGGCAGCCTCACCACGATCCAGGACCTGGGGCGCCCGGGCTGGGCGCACCTCGGCGTCCCGCCGTCGGGCGCCGCCGATGCGCGCTCCCTCCGGCTGGCAAACCGGCTCGTGGGCAACGCCGAGGGGACGGCGGCGCTCGAGACCACGATCCGGGGACCTGCCCTGCGCTTCGATCGAGCGGCCGTGGTCGCGCTCAGCGGCGCGCCGGTCGAGGCCCGGGTCGACAGCCGTCCCGTCGCGATGCACGCCGTCGAGCGCCTGCGCGCCGGGGATGTGCTCGACGTCGGCCTCGCGACGGCCGGCGCCCGGACCTACCTGGCGGTGCGCGGCGGGATCGGCGCCGAGCCGGTGCTCGGGAGCAGATCGACCGACGTGCTGAGCGGGCTGGGGCCGCCGGTGCTCGCGGCGGGCACCCGGCTCGCGGTCGGAGACGGAGCGGTGGCCTGGCCGGCCACCGAGGTCGCGCCGGTGCCGCTCCTCGGTGCGCGCCCCGTGCTCCGTGTGGTGGCCGGGCCGCGCGACGATCGGTTCGCCCCAGACGCGCTCGCGGTGCTGTGCGGTACGACGTGGGAGGTGGGCAGCGCGTCGAACCGCGTCGGCGTCCGGCTGAGTGAGCCCACGCTCGTGCCGGTCGACGAGACCGAGCTCGAGTCCGAGGGGCTAGTGACCGGCGCGCTGGAGGTGCCGCCTTCCGGCCAGCCGGTGCTGCTGCTCACCGACCACCCGACGACGGGGGGCTACCCGGTGCTCGCCGTGGTGGTGGCCGCCGATCTCCCCGTCGCGGGTCAGCTCCGCCCCGGCGACGCGGTCGCCTTCCGGCCGGCCTGAAGGGCGCGGCGCGCCCTCAGCGAGAGCGTCCGGCTCGCTCAGGGAGCGCCGCTGATCGCCTCCACCACGTCGCCGAGCTTGTCGTCCCCGATGTTCTGAGCGAGGTCCGCGAGGCTGACGATGCCGACCAGGTCGTGACCATCGATCACCGGCAGGCGGCGCACCTTGTGGTCCTTCATCGTCGTGAGAGCCTCGTCGACGGAGTCGTCGGCGCCGATCGTCACGACTTCCTCGCCACCAAGCTCGCCCGCCTTCACCTGCGCCGGGTCCTTGCCCTTGGCGATCACCTCAACCACGATGTCGCGATCGGTCAGCATGCCCTTCAGACGACCGTCCTCGCCGCAGATCGGCATCGCGCCGACGTTGAGATCCGCGAGCTTCCTCGCGGAGTCGGCCACCGTCTCGTTCTCGCCGGCGCACTCCACGCCCTGGGTCATCACGTCACGTGCCTTCTTCGCCATTCGAGCCTCCTTCGTGATGGGTTGGCGATCCGGTTACCCGGGCGCCGCACACCGCAAGCTATCGCTACCGATCTCGCCATGTCACGAGCCATCATCTGGGTCCTTGCGTTACGCTCGCGCGCACTGATGGCCGCCGGTCAATACCCCCCGTGGCTCGACCCTCGCCCGGTCGGCGCGAGCGCATGACGGCCGACCAGGGCCTCCGCGAGCATCGCGAGGCGCTCGTCCGCGAGCACATGGAGTCCGAGAACGACCACCACTTCGAGGTGACGCTCGGCACCTTCGACCACCCCCGCTACGAGATCGTGCCGACGGGCGACGTCTTTGACGGGGAGGAGGCGGTACGCCGCTACTTCGAGGACTCGCGGACCGCCTTTCCCGATCAACGCAACGAGCTGATCGCCCTCCATCACACCGACGCCGGCGTGATCGTCGAGTTCGATCTGAAGGGGACCCACCAAGGGCCCCTCCGCGGGATTCCGGCCACCGGCAAGGAGTTCACCTGCCGCACCGTGGCCTTCTTCCTGTTCGAGGAGGACAGGCTCGTCTGCGAGCGGGTCTACTTCGACGCCGCCACGATCCTCAGCCAGCTCGGCCTGGTCCAACCGGCACCCTCGCTTCAGGACGTGGACGACGACGCCTGACCACCGGCTGATGGTGCGCCACCTCAACTGCGCCACGATGTGTCCACGGGGCGGTCGGCTGCTGGGAGGCAGCGGCGGTCCGTTGGCGCGGGCAACCCTCGTCGCACACTGCCTCCTGGTCGAGGCCGGTGATGGCCTCGTTCTCGTGGACACGGGCCTCGGGACCGCCGATGTGGCCTCCCCCGAGCGTCTGAGCCTGCCGTTCCGCGCGCTCGTCAGGCCTCAGAGTCGTGAGAGCGAGACGGCAGTCCGGCAGATCGAACGGTTGGGGCTCGACCCTGGAGACGTGCGTCATGTCGCGCTCACGCACCTGGACGTCGATCACGCCGGGGGTCTAGGAGACTTCCCGCGAGCGGAGGTCCACGTCTTTGCACCCGAGCTGGCTGCGACGAGGAACCCGCCGCTTCGCGAGCGAAGCCGCTACGTCAAGGCCCAATGGGCCCATGGCCCGAGGTGGGCCGAGCACGACCTGGAGGGCGATCGCTGGTTTGGCTTCGACAGCGTCCGCCTGCTTCCCGATCTGCCCGTCGAGATCGCGATGGTGCCCCTGACGGGCCACTCGGCCGGTCACGCGGGGATCGCCGTGAACACCGGCGAGGGCTGGCTGCTTCACTGCGGCGACGCCTACTTCCACCACGAGGAGGTGGCCACGCCGCCCTCGTGTCCATCCGGCCTGCGCCTGTTCCGGAACCTCGCGGCACACGACCAGAAGCTGCGCCGCCACAACCAGGAACGGCTGCGGGAGCTTGCCCGGGAGCACCGCGAGGACGTTCAGCTGCTGTGCTCGCACGACCCCGTGTACATGAGCTGACCCCAGGAACGCCCTGCCCGGGCGCTCCCATCATCACGGAGCTCCTCGCCGTCCACGAGCGGCTGCCGATCGGAAAGCTCGGGCGCGCGCCGCGCGGATGGGTGCGCAGGGCGAGGAGGTCCCGGTCCCCCGGCGAATACCGGCCACATGCAACCCGCCGCCCCCCGCACCGTCCTCCGCGTCGTCCTCGTGATCGTCGGCGTCGCCCTCGCCCTCTACGTCGCCTACCTGCTGCGCAAGCCGCTGAGCTGGCTGATCGTCGCCGCCTTCCTGGCCGTGGCGCTCTCCGGCCCCATCGCCTTTCTCAGCAAGCGCATGAAGCGCGGTCTGGCCATCGTGCTCGTGTACTCCGGAGTGGTGCTCGTGCCCCTCCTGCTCGGCGCGCTGCTCGTCCCTCCCGTCGTCGGTCAGGCCAAGGACCTGGTCGATCGCGCGCCCGGCTACGCCGCGGACGTGAACGAGTTCGTGAACGAGAACGAGACGCTCAGGGATCTCGAGAGCGACTACAACCTGACCGGCGAGCTCCAGGAGCAGGCGGGTGCGCTACCGGGGAAGATCGGCTCCGCGGCGGGCACCGTGCAGGACATCGGCGTGGGTCTCGTCAACGGGATCTTCGCCGCGGTGACCATCCTGATCCTCAGCCTGTTCATGGTCGCCGGCGGGCGCGGCTGGATCGATGCCGGGCTGCGAACGCAACCTCCTGATCGCGCCGAGCGACTGAAGCGGACGCTCGACCGGATCGGCGTGGCGATCAGGAACTACGTGGGCGGAGCGCTGCTGCAGGCGGGCATCGCGGCCGTGCTCACGTTCATTGTGCTGAAGATCCTGGGCGTCCCGTTCGCGGGACCGCTCGCGGTGATCACCTTCTTCTTCGACCTGATCCCGGTGGTGGGCGCGACGATCGGCGCCGTGGTGGTGGGCGTGGTGGTCCTGTTCGTCAACTTCCCCGTCGGGCTGATCGTGTGGGTCATCTGGGCGATCGTCTACCAGCAGCTCGAGAACTACGTCATCCAGCCGCAGATCCAGCGCCGGGCGGTCGCGGTTCAGCCCTTCGTGGTGCTCGTGTCGGTGCTCTTCGGGAGCACACTGTTCGGCGTCGCGGGCGCGATCCTGGCCGTGCCGGTTGCGGCTTCGGTGCAGATCATCCTCGCGGAGTTCTGGAAGTACGGGCGCAGCGCCTCGGTGTCACCCCAGAGCCCCGCTCGGCCAGCGGCGACCCCGCGCCAGGCGCCCGCGTAGTGCGGCGTCGCCCTACCTGACAGGGAACGAGTTAGGCCAGCCACTCCCGGCCACGCCGGTGATGAGCGGTGTGCTGCTTTGTGGTCGTCCTGCCACCACAATCCAGCACGCTGGAGCTCCCGGATGATCCTTCTTCGCTAGCCCGCGACCACCCGCGACCGCGGGTAGCCCTACCTAAGAAGCTGTCGCCGAAGTCGATGCGCCGGGCGCGTAGCGGTGATGAAGGATGAGCGGGTTGCCGTCGGGGTCGGTGAAGATGGCCTGGTGGCAGACGCCCGAGTCCATCATCTCCACGATGAAGGTCACGCCCTTGGCCTCGAGCTCGGTGCGCGCGGCCTCGACGTCGTCCACCTGCAGGGCAATCGCCGCGCTGTTGGGGCGCGCCTCCGGCTGGCCGAAGGCGCTCGGATCCATCACGGCGAGCGTCAGGTTGCCGGCCTGGAACTCCGTGCCGGGCATCTCGCCCCACTGCTTGAGGCGTTCGAGGCCGAGCGTCTCGCTGTAGAACTCGACCGCGCGGTCGTGGTCGCGAGTGGGGACGCACACGAAGTCGACGCCGGTGATCAGGGTGGTGGCGGTGGTCATGGCGCTCCGCTACCCGCGCTTGCCTGAACGCCTCGACCCCCGTCCGTAGAGCGCGACGATCGACAGATCGAAGAGCTTGGCCATGCGCTTCGAGTAGGGGAAGTAGTAGATCTCCTTGTTCAGGCCGACGCGCGTGACCACGAGGTTCTGCCTCTGGCAGTACTTCTGGATCCCGACCCGTCCGTGTCGCGCGCCGAGCCCCGACTCCTTCACGCCGCCGATCGGGATCTCGGTCGCGAAGTAGTTGGTCAGGGCGTCGTTCACGATGCTCGCGCCAGCCTCGATCCGCCGGGCCACCTGCTCACCGCGCTTGGGGTCCTTGGCGAAGACGCTCGAGTTGAGCCCGAGGTCCGAGTCGTTGGCCAGGCGAACGGCCTCGTCGGCGTCCGCGACGCGCATGATCGCGAGCGTCGGTCCGAAGGTCTCCTCGGTCATGGCTTTCATCGAGTGATCGACGCCGGTGAGCACGGTGGGCTGGAAGAACGAGCCCGGCCCCGCGCCGCGCTTGCCACCGGCGGCGACCGTCGCGCCCTTCTCCACCGCGTCGCGCACGTGCTCCTCGATGATCTCCAGCTGGTCCGGTGACGTGACCGCGCCGATCTCCACCTCGCCCGGGCCTCCCGGTGCGCCCTGGCGCAGGGAGTGCACCTTCTCCACGACCTTCCGGACGAACGGCTCGTAGGCCTCGCCCTCCACGTACACCCGCTCGACCGAGATGCAGGTCTGGCCGCCGTTCTGAAGGCCTCCCCACACGGCGGCGTTGGCGGCGCGCTCGAGGTTGGCGTCCGCGAGCACGATCATCGGGTCGTTTCCGCCGAGCTCGAGCGTGATCGGCAGGAGGCGCTCCGCGGCCTGGACTGCGATCTGCTTGCCGACCTCGGTCGAGCCCGTGAAGTGCAGCATGTCGACGTTCTGGATCAGCGCGCCGCCCACCTCACCACCCCGGCCGTTGGCGACGAGGAACACGTCGTCGGGCACGCCGACCGCGCGCATCCCCTCCTCCATCAGCATCGAGCTGAGCGGCGTGATCTGCGCCGGCTTGAGCACGACGGTGTTGCCGGCCATGAGCGCCGGGATGGCGTCGCCGAAGTTGTTGATCAGCGGGTAGTTCCATGGGCCGATGACACCCACGACGCCGAACGGGCGGTAGCGGTTCAGGAGCTTGCGGCCGAGCAGGAACGGCGAGTGGGGGCGCGAGCCCTCGTCGGCCAGGTACTTGCTCGCATTCTTGGCCCAGAAGCCGAGCGCGTCGGCGACGTAGAAGACCTCGATCTGAGCGTCCTCCCACGGCTTGCCGTTCTCCTCGCTGAGCGTGCGCATCACACGGGCACGGTTGTCCACGAGCCACTTGCGCATGTCGCGCATGAGCGCGGCGCGGCCCTCGAAGCCGAGCGCCTCCCAGCCGGGCTGCGCCTCGCGCGCGCGCTGCACGAGCGTGACGACACCGTCGCTGTTGAGCGCGGGTGTCTCGGTGATGGTCGCGCCCGTGGCCGGGTTCTCCACCGTGATGGTCTGCTTGCTCGGTGTGGTGTCGGCGGGGGCCTGCTGTTCTTCGACGGTTGCCATGGTCACTCTCTGGTCGGGTGTCGTGGCGCCCGTGGTACATGGACGCTGAGCCGCTCAATGTAAATGAACGGGCCTGTTTGCGGGCCGGCGGGCGGGCGCCGTCGGTGCAAGCGCCCGGAGCGAGAGTCGAAGTGTCTGCCCAGCCGGAAGCCACCAATCCGACGACGCTTCTCTCTAAGCCGCGCGCGGCGATCGACCAGGCAGGAACTGAACGGGCGAGCGCCTGAGGCCGTGTAGCCCACGCGACTCAAGACAGCCCGTGCCGCCCCCGTCCCGGAGGCGGCTGGACCGCTAGCTGCTCAGGCGGTCGGGATCCTTGCCGGCACCGAGGCCGGCGCGGTCCGCGACGCCGACCAGTAGCACCGCCGCCACGACGGCGACAACGAAGCCGATGAAGTTCAGCTCGAAGATTTCGCCGCTGCCGATGAGGCTGGCGATCGCTCCGCCGATAACCGCCCCGATGACTCCCAGCAGCAGGGTCAGTGGAAGCCCGATCTTCTGCTTCCCAGGGAGGATGAGGCGTGCGAGTGCCCCGATGATGAGACCAACGACGATGAGTCCGAGGAGATTGAGGATCATGTCTGCGTAGTACCCACCCCGCGCGGGATCAAACCCTCGTGCCGCTCGGGGGCCGGCTGCAGACCACGGGGCTCGTCACCGAGCCGCCGGCTCACCGCCTCGAAGACCCCAAGCGTCAGCCCTATGGCCAGGGCGATCGCGAGCCAGCCCGGAAGCCCGATGATGGTCTCCAAGAACATCCACGTGCCGATGAGCGGCAGCGAGGCAACCACGAAGGCTCCGATGAGCCCAAAGAAGTCTTCTTCCACGAACACGCGCATGCCGCCAGAATTCGGCGCGGCGCGGGTTTCTCCTCCCAAGTAGCAAGGCCGCCGGACGGCACGGGAGCCTGCCCCCACCGGGCGAAGCTCACTCACCCGGGCCCGATACGGGCAAACAGGGTTCCCGATCGTCGCTTAGGGGTAACTACCGGCTTGGAGCCAACACCGAAAGGGAGAGAGATGGCAGACGACAAGGCCGACAGCACGGCGGTCGCACGTACCGGCGGAGGATCGCCCGGTGGCTTGCAGACCGAACGCGGCACGACGACGATCGCCGATGCCGTGGTGACCAAGGTGGCAGGCATCGCCGCCCGCGAGGTGCCCGGGGTGCACGCGATGGGCGGTGGTGCGGCTCGGGCGATCGGCAGCATGACCTCCCGGGTGGGCTTCGGAGACGAGCGCTCTCAGGGGGTGTCGGTCGAGGTCGGTGAGCGCGAGGCGGCAGTGGACCTCATGGTGACGATCGATTACGGCGAGTCGATCCCCCAGGTGTCCCAGGCGGTCCGCGAGAACGTGTCGAAGCGGATCGAGGGCATTACCGGGCTCTCGGTCACCGAGGTGAACGTCACCGTCAACGACCTGTACTTCCCGGGTGACGAGCAGCAGGAGCAGCCGGAAGAGCCGCCGCGGGTCCAGTAGGAGCTCTGGTGGCCCAGGAACCTCCGGTAGTTGCGCCGGCAGGGGCCGCCATGGCCCCTGCCGCCTCCTCCATGCGCGCCACCCTGGCGCGACTGGCCCGCGCGGCGGCGATCGCCACGACGGGCGTGGTCGAGACCACGTCGGGCCCCACCCGCCTGTGGGTCACGATGGACCGCACCGAGCGCATCCCCGGCGTCGTCTCGACCGCACTTCCCGATGGCACCTACGGCGTGGAGCTGCACCTGACCACGGGGCTCGTGCCGCTGCATCCATTGGCCGACAGCGTGCGCGGAGCGGTGGGCGGTGCGATTAGGGCGGCCGGCCTGGGTGACTCCCTCGGGCCGGTCGACATCACCATCGACGACATCGACACTCCGGCGCCACCGGTCGGATCGCCGCCCGCGCCCTCGCCGCCGCCGGGCACCTCGCCGCCTGTGCCCGCGCCACCAGGCGCGGTTACGACCCCGCCGCCGCCTCCCGGCCCCTCCGAGTGATCCTCCTGCGGGCGCTCGCGCGCCTCGTCACATTCCTCCTGCTCCTCGCGCTGGCCCTCGCCGGGCTCGCCGCGGCCATCTTCTCGATTCGCGGCGGGGACAAGCCCCTCAGCCTTCCCGCGCTCGCCGACAACCTGAGGCTGCCGCAACTTCGCGACACGGTCGGTGACTACCTCACCCAGCTCGAGACGCCGGGCAACGTGGCCCTGATCTCGCTCCTCTGTGGCCTGGGCGCCATCCTCCTCGGCCTCCTGCTGCTCCTTGGCGCCCTGCGCGGCGCGCGGGAGCGGCTCGTGATCGTCGATCGGACGGGCGGCGGCGTGCTGGCCGCCCGCCGGCGGGCGCTTGGGCAGATGGCCGTGGCACTGGCCGAGCAGGTCCGCGGCGTCGCCGCCGCCAAGGTCCGTGTCCGCACCAGCCGCCGCGGGGGCGGGAAGGTCCGGGTAACCGTCACCCACCCCCGTGACAGCGCTCCAGCCGAGGTCAGGCGCGCGACCACCGACGCCCTTCAGCCGTTGACCGGCGGCTTCGGCGTGAAGGCGAAGGTCCAAGCGAAGCTCGGCGAGTCCGGACAGAGGGTTCAGTAGTGCTTCGCCAGCGCATCCGTGCACGCCAGTCGCCGCTGCGGTTCATCGGGCGGCTGCTCCTGATCCTCCTCTGCCTGATCCTCATCTGGTACGGCGCCATGCTCGTGCTGCTCGCGCTCAAGGTCGCGCCCGAGACCGTGAACGACATCAGTGGCTACCGCTCCGTGTACGACCACCTGGCCTCGATCGCGACCGGGGACATCACCGACGAGTCTCGGATCATCACTGCCGTGGCCGGACTCTTCAGCTTCCTGTTGTTCGGTTACCTGGCACTCAAGGAGCTGCCACGGCCCTACCTGGCACGCAGTGGGGTCAGGCTGGCCGACGACGAGCAGGGCACCCTCGAGGTGCAGCCGCGGGCGATCGAACGGGTCGCGGAGGCCGCAGCCTCCGAGAACCCGGCGGTCAGCTCGGCGAATGGCCGTTACGGAGGCGACGACCTGACCGTGAACCTCAGCGTCCTTCGCGCGCGCGACGCCGCCGACACCCTGCGCGACGTGCAGCAGCGCGTGACGGCGGCCCTGCAGCAGCACGAGCTTCCCGCCGTACCCGTGAGCGTGATCTTGACGGGCTTCGACCGCCAGCAACGAAGGGAACTCTCCTGATGACACCCAAGCAATTCGCCGCCGTCCTCGGCTTCGCATTCGTCGCCGCCATCATCGGCTTCAACTTCGGCTACGCGGTTCTCTGCCTGATCGGCGCCGGCGTGGGTTACGCGGCCGGCTCCTTTCTCCAGGGCGAGCTCGACATCGGTGAGCTCCAGAACCGTCTGTCGCCCAACAGCAGCCCGGCACAGCCCGCTCCGCCGCCGCGTCCGCGCCCCACAGGTGCACCGCGCGTGCGTTAGCGACGCCGCAGCTACGCCGCCGCCTGGGGCTCGGCCACCGTCCGCAGCCGGGCCAGGGAACGGCGGATGAGCCGGGAAACGTGCATCTGCGAGATACCGACGCGCTCCGCGATCTCGGCCTGGGTCAGGTCCTCCGAGAAGCGCAGCCGAAGGATCAGACGCTCGCGCTCTGGGAGGGCGACCATCGTCGACTCGATCACGGCTCCGTACTCGATCAGCTCGAAGCGCGCGTCGTCCTCGCCGATCATGTCCGCGTAGGTGGCGCCGGCGCCGTCCTCGTCGCGCCCGAGCGGCAGGTCGAGGGACACCGCGCTGTAGGCACCTGCCGCCTCGACGGCCTCCAACACCTGCTCGGTCGTCGTCTTCAGCTCTGCGGCCATCTCCGCCGTGGTGGGCGAGCGCCCAAGCTCCCGGCTCAACCGCTCGATCACGCCCTTTACCTCGAGCGCCCGCTCCTGAGCGCTGCGCGGGACGTGAGCAGCCCAACAAGAGTCCCTCAGGTAGCGGCGCAGCTCGCCGAGCATCGTCGGCATGGCATAGCTGGAGAAGGCGGTCTCGCGCTCGAGGTCGAAGCCGTCGATGGCCTTCACGAGCCCAACGCTCGCCACCTGGACCAGGTCGTCGAGCGACTGCCCGGCGCCGGCGAAGCGCCGCGCCAGGCTCCGGGCGAGCGGCATGAAACGCCGGACGAGGTCCTCACGTGCCGCAACATCACCATCGCGGTGGTAGCGAACGAGCAAGGCGCGCTCGGTTCGCCGTCGATCGCCGGCGGTGGCCGCGGGCGTGATCTTTCCGGTTGGCTCGACCGCGGTGGCCGGCGAGTTCACCGGCATGGCGAGGCGACCACACGGTCCGTTATACCACCTGCTCGCCACGCCGTCCGAGAGGCTTGAGTGCCCGAATGCGCCAGATTGGCAGCCGGAGCTCTCGGGTAGACCATCGACATGACCAACGACGAGCCGGAAACCACCCCGAAGGACACCGACCCCAAGGAACCCGAGGGCCGCCTGGATCCCGCGAAGGACCCCGGACCGCGGGAGAATCCCGAAGTCGACGAGAACAAGATGCGAGAGGCCCTGGACGACAAGTCCAAGGAGCTCTGATAGAGCGCCTCTAGTCGACGACGAGGTGGCTGACGGGCGGGTCGAACCGCTCCGTGGCCTCATCCACGACGCCGTCCTCGAGCCAGTTCTGCTTGCCCTCGCGGCGGGTGAAGATCACGATCCGGTCGGCCGGGAAGGTCTGGAGGGCGTCCTGGATGGCCAGGAGCGGGTCCGACTCGCCGGTGTCCCCGGCGGCGTCGATACCGGCCTCGTCCAGCCGCTCGACGGTCTCCTTCTGAACCTCGTCGGCGCGTTCGATCGCGCCATCCGGATCGGCCAGGATGAAGCGTCGCTTGCTGATCAGGGCGGGCGCCACCACGAGCACCTCGGCGTCGGCTGCGTCGTCCCCCAGGGCGCTGCGAAGAGCGTCGCCCGAAATCGCCTCGGAGACCAACGCGAGGATCTTCGAACCCATGTCGCCGTTCTACCCCGCGCGCCGATCGCTCAACCCGGCTCGGGGACGCCCTCGGTTCGAGTCCTCCGCGCCTTCTTGACCAGCTCGTAGGCGAAGTAGACCTGGATCGCGGCGAAGCCAAGCTCGAGCACGCGCTCGGCCACGAAGTTGGCCACGACCACCCCGACGAGCACTCCGAGCGGGGAGAGCAGGCCGATCTCGAGGGCGTCACGCGGCCTGAGGTTGCCGTAGTGGCGCTGCCGCACCGCGCCGGCCACGGCCACCATCACGACGCCGACGAGCGAGGTGGCCTCGGCCTCCAGGTGCCCCTGGTCCAGGAAGTAGACGAGGCCCGGCACGAACAGGACGCCCCCGCCGATCCCGACCAGTCCGCTCGCGATGCCGGCGCCGAAGCCCACGACCAGCGCGCCGATGAGCTCGACCGCGCTCATCGGAAGGCCGTTTGACGGGCCACTAGAAGACGAGGGCCGCGGCCGAGGCCACGAGTAGCACCGCGAAGGCGTACGAGACGGCCGCGGGCCTGATGTGCTGCTGCACCGCGGTTCCGGCGATCACGCCCGCAATCGCGGGGAGGCCGATGAGCACGCCCTTGGCGTAGTCGACGTTGCCGTAGATCGTGTGGCCCATCACGGCGAACGTCCCGATCACGGCGATGGCCATGAGCGAGGTGCCGGTGGCCTCCCGCTCGCCGTAGGCCATCCACAGCAGGAGCAGGGGCACGATGACGGTTCCTCCGCCGACGCCGAACAGGCCGCTGAACGCCCCCGCCGCCGTGGCTATGGCGGCGAGCCGGGCGAAGCGGGACGACATCGGCGGCATACTAGGCCCGTGCCCGCATCCCCGGCCGCCGCGCTGTCCGAGTCGCTCAGGCCACTCGTCGACAACCCCGGGCGCGCGGCGGTGCTACTCGACGTCGACGGGACGCTCGCTCCGATAGCACGCCGCGCGGAGGAGGCCCACGTGCCACCCGCCACCTCGCGCCTGCTCAGCCTGCTGGCCCGGCGCTACGGCTGCGTGGCCTGCGTGTCGGGGCGTTCGGCGGCCGAGGCTCGTCGCCTGGTGGGCGTGGGCGGCGTGGCGTATGCGGGCGCCCACGGGGCGGAGCTGCTCGAGTCGGGCGCGTCGGTGGCGCGGGTCGCGCCGGCCTTCGAGGAGTGGCGCGGGCGCGTGCAGTCCTTCAGCGCCGATCACGACGTGCCGGAGATGCGCACGCTGCGGATCCGGGCGGAAGACAAGGGCGCGATCGTGGCCTACCACTGGCGCGGCGTGCCGGACGAGGAGGCCGCGTACGCGCGGCTGCGCAAGCTTGCGTTCGAGGCCCAGCGCGTCGGCCTCGGCATCCACTGGGGCCGCAAGGTGCTCGAGGTGCGTCCGCCGGTCTCCTTCGACAAGGGCCAGGCCGTGCGCGAGCTGGTGCTGGCGTCCGGGGTGCGCACGGCCCTGTACGCCGGCGACGATCGGACCGACCTCGACGCCTTCGACGCGCTCGACGCGCTCGTCGCGGAGGGCGAGCTCCAGCACGCGGTCAGGGTCGGGGTGCGCTCCGAGGAGGGGCCGAGCGCGATCGTGCGCCGCGCCGACGTCACCGTGGCCGGCCCCCCGGAGCTCGCCGAGGTGCTCGCCGTGCTAGCCGGGCCGGCCTAGAGGCACCTGCCGCGGGTGCGCTTTGGCGACTTCCTCCGCACGGCCGTCCTGCTCTTCGGCGGGGCGGCCACGGCGCTCGCGGTGGCAGCCGTGGCCGGAGCCCAGGGCCGCGACGAGCCGACGCTGATCTACCTCGCCTTCGGCTGGTGGACCGTGGCCGCGCTCATCGGCGGCTTCCTGGGGCGACGGCGATCGGCATCGCCCGGAATGGCGCGGCTGATGTCGTCGGCGCAGACGACCCCGATGCTGCCCGAGGTCGAGCCCGGCACGGTCATCTTCAACCGCCTGTGGGCACTGGCGGTGTTCACCGTGCTCGCGGGGGCGGTCGCCTTCCTGCTCCCCCAGGTCACCGCCATCGCGGTGGGCTACGCGATCATCCTGGCGCTGCTCTGGCGCAACCAGGCGGCGGCGGTGGCCGCCGTGGAGGAGCGGGACGGCGTGCGCTTCTACGTGGACCGCAGCTCGCCGTTCGGGCCGACGAAGCTGTTGAGGACGCCGGGGTTCCGGCGGGTGACGGAGGGATAGTCAGGCCGCCAGGCGGCCGGACTCGAGCAGGCGCTCGAAGGTGGACAGCGCCTGGGCCGTGACCTGGTCCATGTTCAGGTACTGGTAGCGGGCGAGCCTGCCCGCGAAGGTGACGTGCGAATCCGCTTCCGCGAGGGCCTCGTAGCGCTTGTAGAGCTCCCGGTTCTCGCTGTTGGGCACCGGGTAATAGGGATCGCCCTCGGCGCGCGGAAACTCCCTGGCGATCGTCGAGGACCGATGGGACTGCCCGGTGAGGTGGCGGTACTCGGTCGTGCGCGTGTAGGGCACGTCCTCGCTCGGAAAGTTGATCGAGGCGACCGGCTGAACGAGCCCGCCGTCGGGTGTTGGCTCGTTGAAGTGCTCGAACTCGAGGCTGCGGTGGGGAGCGCGCCGAAGCGGTAATCGAAGTAGGCATCCACGGGCCCGGTGTAGACGAGGTGGCCGTAGTCGATCTCGCCTCCGACGCGAGCGAAGTCGGTGGAGGTCCTGACCTCGATGCGCGGGTGGCTTCTCGTACAGATCGCGCCCCACCTTGGCCACCACCGTGTCCTCGGAGTTCTCGATGCGCTCGCGCGGCTCGGCCCGCTCGGCCAGGAAGCGCTCCATGGCCTCCTCGGAGTCGAGCTCGAGGTCGTACAGGCGGTTGACGGTGTCGCGGTTGATCGGCATAGGCAGGAGCTTGTCCTCGACGCGCGCCAGCACCCTGTGCTCATAGGGCCGCCACTCGGTGAACCGCGACAGGTAGTCGACCACCTTCTGCGACTGGGTGTGGAAGATGTGGGGTCCGTAGCGATGGCAGAGCAAGCCGTGCTCATCGAGGTAGTCGTACGCGTTGCCGGCGATGTGGTCGCGGCGGTCTATCACGAGCACGCGCTGCCCGCACTCAGTGGCCAGGCGCTCGGCCATGATCGAGCCGGCGTAGCCGGCCCCCACTACCAGGGTGTCGAAGGAGGGTTGAGTGGCCATGGGCGTCGGTCGCTCGCTACGGGGAGGCTAGGCTAGTCACGGGTTCCGACCGGATGCACGCCCGCGTCTCAGGCCGCCTCACCACCGGCGGAGCGGCCGCGCAGCTCGAGGAGCTCCGGCCACTCGCGCGTGTTCGCCACGTCCTCGGCGGTGAGCCACGCGCGGCGGGCCGTGATCACCCCGTAGCGCACGTTGGCCTGCGTCTCGACGCCGTGGGCGTCCGAGTCGATCACGATCCTGGCACCCGCCTCGGCCGCCAGGCGGGCGTGGATCTCGGAGAGGTCGCGACGGTCCGGATTGCCGTTGATCTCGAGGAAGGTCCGCGCCTTGGCCGCCGCGCCCACCACCCGCTCGAGGTCGACCGCGTAGGGCTCGCGTCGCTCGATCAGGCGACCGGTCGGGTGCCCGATGGCGTCGATCAGCGGGTGCTCGATCGCGCGCACGATCCGATCGGTCATCTCCCTCTCCCCCATCCGGAAGGAGGTGTGCACGCTCGCGATCACCCAGTCGAGCTCCGCCAGGAGGTCGTCGTCGTAGTCCGGTGAGCCGTCGGGCAGCACGTTCACCTCCGATCCGGCAAGCACCCTGATGCCCTCGATGCCCGCGTCCACCTCGCGCACGCGCTCGATCTGGCGGCGGAGATCGTCCGGAGAGACGTGATTGCCGAAGCCGTGCGAGGCGGAGTGGTCGGTGATCGCGATGTAGGAGTAACCGCGCCGCTGTGCCCCCCGCGCCATCTGCTCGATGGAGTTGCGCCCGTCGCTCGCAGTGGTGTGGCAGTGGAGATCGCCGCGGAGATCCTCGAGCCTCACGAGCTCGGGCAGCCGGCCCTCGGCCGCCGCCCGCAGCTCGCCGCGGTCCTCCCGCAGCTCGGGCTCGATGTAGGCCATGCCGAGCAGCTCGTAGACCTCGGCCTCGGTCGCGCACGAGTGCGTCGTGCCGGTGCTGTCATCGGTCACGCCGTACTCGCTCACATGGAGGCCGCGGCGCACGGCGTCGGCCCGCAGGGTCTCGTTGTGACGCTTGGAGCCGCTGAAGTGCTGGAGCAGGTTGCCGAAGTTGCGCGGCGGCACGATCTTCAGGTCGACGCTCAGGCCGTTGTGGGTGAGCGCGCGGGCGCCGGCCTCTCCGCTGGCGCCGACGTCCGAGACGGCCGCGAGGCCCGCGAACGCCTGGCTGAGCGCGGCCGCGTCGAGCGCGGTGGCCACGACGTCGAGGTCCTTCACGGTCTCGGTGCCCCGGCGTGCGCTGCCCGCCACCTCCACGCGGTCGGAGGCGGGGTCGTCCCTCAGCGCCTGCGCCAGGTCCTCCGCCACGCTGAGCGCCTTCGACAGCAGGGTGCGCTGCCGTGGCCGCCCGTCGGCGCCCGCGGCCAGGGAAGTCAGCACGTTCTCGGCCGCCTTGGGGCCAAAGCCGGGGACGCCGCCCAGGGTGCCACTCTCGGCCGCATGGCGCAGCTCCTCGAGCGTGCCGATGCCCAGGTCGTCATACAGCTTACGCGCGCGCTTGGGGCCCAGGCCCGGGATCCGCGTGAGCTCGACCAGGGTGGCCGGAAACTTGGCCTTCAGCTTCTCGGCCGCCGGGATCGCGCCCGTGTCGAGCAGCGCGACGATCTTCTCGGCGATCGTCTTCCCCACGCCCGGCAGCTCCTGGGCGCGCCCCTGGCGGGCGAGGTCCGCCACCGAGACCGGCGACTCGCGGATGGCCTTCGCCGCGTTGCGGTAGGCGAGGACGCGGTGAACGATGGCCCCGTCGAGCTCGTAGAGATCTGCGAGCTCGCTGAATGCGTCGGCTAGCTGGGCGTTGCGCATAGAAGCGTCCGATAGAGACGGTCGTGCCCGCCGGCGTCGCCGGCGTCGATTGTCGGGGTGTCGATCGCCAACCATCGCCGTAGCGCCACCCGCGACTCCTCGGTCGGCGCTACAACGGCGTCGGTGCGTTCTGTCGCGAGGCGCACCAAGCGCAGGCGCAGGCGCAGGTCCGCCAGCACCTCGCGGCTTACAGGCCCGGCCCACGTGAACACTACCGGCCCCTTCCTCACCGAACGCCAGGCGAGAGCCGCCAGCGCATCAGGGGGCGTAAAGGCATGCGCAATCTCGTAGTGGCCCGTCATTAGGGCCCGCGCGGTGAGCGGCAAGTGGGTGAGCGGTCCAGCGATCCCCCGTTTTCGCAGCGCCCACTCCGGTAACCGCCGGCTACGTATGACGGAGATGCCCTGTTCGAACGACCTGCGCGTGGGGCTTCGATGCGAAGTCAGCAGGGTCGGGCGGTGACCCGCATCGCGCAGCGCCGCCGCCAATTCCCAGGCCAGTGACTCACCGAGCCAGCCCGTCGCAGAGGGATCGCCGTGGTACAGGAGCGCGACCCGTAGCGAGTCGGGGTCAGCCCCTGTCACAGAAGCAGGGTACGGTGACGCACGCTGCCCGCGGCCAGCCCGAACACCTCGGCCAGTTGACGGATCGCCTGGCCGGGCAGCTCCACCACGGCGACCGCACGCGCCCGCCGTCCGGGTCCACGGCGGCGCGAGGCACGTAGCGCGTAGGGAGCGGCGAGCAGGAGCAGGAGGGGGCTGCGCCGGGCGCCGATCACGCCGACAAGCGCGGCGGGCGCCCAAAGATGGTCGGCGTCCCAGAAGATGCCCAGCGTCAACTCCCTACGCAGCTCGGGCCGGCGCTTGACGAGGTAGGCGAGGTGACGCCACTTCAGGTTCTCGCGGAGGATCCCCGGCAGCGTGTGTGACTCCACGGCGTGGTAGACCACCGCCTCCCGAGCCCCCGAGATCCGCACGCCCGCGGCTCGTGCGCGCAACGAGAGGTCGGCGTCCTCGCCGGTAATCGCCGCCTCGTCGAAACCCTGGAGCCGCTCCAGTAGCTCGCGGGGATAGAGGATGTTGCAGGTCTGGGCGAAGGGGCCGACGGGTTCGATGTGGTGGGTCCGCACGTGCGGAGCGGCCAAGACCGCATGCTCGAGCGGGTCGGGGCGCGTAGCTCCCTGCAGGATGTCCCCGGGCCGGCGGGCGGCCGCGGCGACCAGCCGCTCGAGCCATTCCGGCGCGGGGCGACAGTCGTCGTCGGTGAAGGCGATGACCTCTCCTCGTGCCGCTCGCCAGCCCAGATTTCGCTGTGAGGCTGGACTGCCCGAGCCGGGCGCGATGGCGATGTGGTGGAGTACCCCGCCCTCGCTGAGCTCGTGCCGGGCGAGCACCCGATCCGCCGTGCCCGGGTCGTAGTCGTGGACGACGACCGCCTCCCAGCGGTCCCGCCCGAGCGTCTGCTCCTCCAGCGCATTCAGCAGCCAGCGGAGCCGCAGTGGGCGGCCTCGCGACGCCACCACCACGCTGACGACGATGGGACCGCTCATGCCGGGCAACTGTATCCTCGCCCTCGGTGCGAGTCCTCCACCTCGGCTCCGGCTTCCGCCCGTGGCGCAGGGGAGGGCTGGTGGCGTACGTGGAGGACCTCACGGCGGAGCAGGTGCGCCGCGGTCACGAGGTCACGTACCTGTTCAGCGGTCGCCAGTACCCCTACCTGAGCGGGCCGCGCCTCAGGCGTTGGGAGCGGGGCGGAGTGACGATGCTCGAGATCGTCAACTCACCGCTGTACGACCACGGGCGCCAGCCCGAGCTGGAGCTCGACGAGCCGAAGGTCGAACGCGTGCTCGAGGGAGTCCTCGCCGAGGTCCGTCCGGACGTCGTACACGTCCAGGAGCTGGCCGGGCTTCCCTCCTCCGCGCTCGAGATCGTCCGCCGCTCTGGAACGCCGGCGGTCATGACCCTGCACGACTACTTCCTTCTGTGCTCGACGTTCAAGCTGTTCGACGCGGAAGGACGTGTATGCCTGCGCCGCCAGGTGGGTGCCGACTGCGCAGGTGCCACCGCGGCCGACTCCCGGGAGCCGGGACTGCTGTTCGAGGCCACCCTCATGCATCACCTGTCCGGCGTCCCGCTGGTCCGGCGCGTCCCCGCGATCAGACGTATCGCGCGCTTCGCATCGCGGCGAGCGGCTGCTGGACGAGGCCACGGCGGCGAGCCGGCCCCCGCCGACAGGGTCGCCGCCTTCGAGCGCCGGCGAAAGGTCAACCTGGAGCGCCTCAGTCAAGTCGACTGTCTGCTCGCCGTGTCGCCTCGGGTTGCGGAGATCTACTCCCTGCTCGGAGTCGACCCGAGCCGGCTTCGCGCGCTCGAGATAGGACTGGCCCACATCCAGCATCTGCGCCCGCGCCATCTCAAGGGCCGGCTGCCGGTCACGTTCGCCACGCTCGGCGGGCTCGAGTCCCTCGCGAAGGGTGGCCGGATCCTGCTCGACGCCCTGCGCCACCTGTCCGCGGCGGTCGAGGCCGGCCGCTGTCGACTGCTGGTCTTCGGCTTCGCGAACCCGATGTTCAGCGAGGAGGTGGAGCGACTCGCGGGCGTCGAGATCCGGGGGCCCTACCGGCCGGAGGAGCTCGATGGCCTGCTCGACGAGGTGGACGTGGGCATAATGCCCTCGATATGGGAGGAGGCCTACGGCTTCGCCGGCGTGGAGTTCCTGGCGAAGGGGATCCCCGTCATCGCCAATGCGATCGGAGGAATGATCGAGTACACGCGGGAGGGTGAGACCGGCTGGCTCAACCGGTCCTGCTCAGCCCAGGAGCTGGCGCGGATCATGTCCGGAGTCACGGAGCGGCCTGAGCAGATCGCCGAGCTGAACCTCAAGCTGCGCGCAGACCGAGACTCCATCGTCAAGCCGATGGCGTGCCACGGCGCGGAGATCGACGCCGTGTACAGCGAGGTGATCGGAGGGCGCTCCGCGGCCGGATAGCACCGTGGAGCAAGATGGCTGAATCCGCGCCGGGTCCGGCGCCTCGACCCCTGCGGCGTATACCGCCCTCAGCCCTTCCGGCTGATCAGTGCCTGCGGCGCAGACGCGGCGATGGCGGGGCGCCACGGCGGTGGCCGCCGCCGTGCTCATCACGTGGCGCTACTGCACTCATCCCTGACCCGGCTCTATCATCGGACACCGCGCTGGCGCCGGTTGTGCGGCCGTCCCATGATCCGTCACGACGCCGCCCTCCCCCGCCGCTGTCGGGCGCGGGCGATGTTCCCGCCGGCTCGAGATCTGACGTCCGGCTCCCGTGCGCATCCTCTTCCTGAACCACACAGCTTCGCGCAGCGGCGCCGAGAACGCCATGCTGCGCCTGCTGGAGGCCATTCCGCGGGAGCACGAGTTGGCCGTGGCCTGACCCGCCGAGGGACCGCTCAAGGCGAGCCTTGCTGAGCTTGGCGTGCGCCACTTCGACCTGCCGGGCACGGAGGTCAGCTTCAGCCTGCACCCCGTGAGGACCCCACGTGGGCTGGCAAGCCTGCTGCGTTCGGCGGTGTCGTTGCGAACCATCGCTGGGCGCTTCGGTGCCGACGTCATCCACGCTAACAGCACCCGGGCGGGGTTGATCGCCGTCGCGGCGCGGCGTCTCGGAGCCCCTCCCGTCGTCGTGCAGTGCCACGACCACCTCCCGAGGAGCCGCGCCGGCGACCTCACCCGTACGGCGATCGCCCGTGGGGCCGAGGTGGTGGTAGCGGTCAGCGAGACCGCGACGGCCCACTTCAACCGCGGCCTGCGCAGGCCAAAAGCCGAGCGCGTGTACATCAGCCTGGACCACACCCGCTTCTCTCCCACGGTCACGGGCTCATCGGCGATTCGATCGGAGCTGTCGCTCCAGCTGAGGGACGACTCCTCGCGCACATTGCTCAGATCACCCCGTGGAAAGGACAGGACACGGCTATTCGAGCGCTGCAAGCTGTGCGTAGGCTCTACGACGGTCACCTGATGCTGGTGGGCGATGTCGCGAGGCGTCCGTGAAGCTTCAGGTGGTCAGATCACGGGAACGGGGAACCTCAGCACACGCCGCCCCCACCAAGCGGGAGGCCTCGGCTTGACGCTCGAGGCGGTCGGCCTCGGTGCCCGAGGTCTCCGAGCTGGTCACGGCGAGCTCAGTGACATTTGCGTCGAGGCCCAGGGCAGCGAAGCGCTCGAGGTCGCGCGCAGCTCCTCGCGAGTCGGATGCCAAGTGGTGCTGATGTGGGTTTGGAAGCCCACACCCTGCAATGGCACGCCGGCATCGATCAGCGTCCGGGCAAGCGCCAGCATGGCATCCGACTTCGCGTTCAGCCGCTCGGTCGAATAGTCGTTGACGAAGAGCTTGGCCTCGGGGTCCGCTTCGTGGGCCCAACGGAGAGCGAGCTCGATGTACTGGGGCCCGATCACCTTTCCCCAGATGCTCGGCCGCAGCGATCCGTGGCCGCTCAGCGGCTCATTGACCACATCCCACTCCTCGATCCGCCCCAAGCAGATCGTCGGGGCGTTGCCGAAGGCGCGGCTCGAGCAGGAGCTGGAGCCGGCACTCTCGGAGGTCGGTCGCCGTGCCGATCGTCACCATCGAGTGGTATGTGGGCCGCTCGGCCGAGCAGAAGCGCGAGCTTGCCGAGCGGCTGACGCAGCTGATCGTCGAGGTCGGGAGGACCGAGCCTGACGTTGAGCTCGTCGAGCAGCACCGGCTCGAAGCGCTCGATCGCGGCTCGATCGCGGTCGGCCGCCACCACCACGGCCTCCCGCAGGGGCTGGCGGACCTTGATCCGCGCCTGCGACGGCGCGGCGCGGCCGAGCTCGACGGCGTCGCGTACCACGCGTCGATCCCGGTCAAGTCATGCGATCGGACCTGGCGCGGCGCCTGGACCTGTGAGGCGATCGTCCGCTGGATGAAGGACGCCACAGGAAACGTGCAGTCGGTGCTCGTCCTGGGGGGAACGTCCGACATTGCCGTCGCGACTGTACGGGAGCTCGTCAAGGCCCGGGCGCGCACGGTTGTCATGGCGGTTCGCGACCCTCACCGGGTGACATCGGCCGAGGAGCTACGCGCGCTCGGTGCCACCACGGTCGAGACCGTCCGGTTCGACGCTCTCGATTTCGAGTCGCACGAGTCGCTCGCCGCCGAGGTTTTCGAGCGGACACGACGACATCGACCTCGTCCTCGTGGCGTTCGGCGTCCTAGGCGACCCGGAGCGACTCTCGCGGGACCGTGATGCCGCCGTGGACCTCGTGCAGGCCAACTTCACCGGAGCAGTGTCGATCACCGTCCCGCTGGTCGAGAGACTTCGCGCCCAGGGCCATGGCACGATCGTGTACCCGTCCTCTGTGGCGGCCGAGCGCGTGCGGAAGTCGAACTTCGTCTACGGCGCGTCGAAGGCTGGGCTGGACGCGTTCGCCCAAGGTCTCGGTGATGCGCTGCGCGGGAGCGCTGTTCGCGTCGTGGTCGTGCGGCCCGGGTTCGTGCGTACCAAGATGACACGCGGCATGGCCCCCGCCCCTCTGAGCACGGACGCCGACGACGTAGCCCGTGCCATTGTGGCGGCGCTCCGCTCGGGTGCCGAGACCGTGTGGGTGCCCGCGCAGCTCCGCTTGGTCATGTCCGGACTTCGGCACCTGCCGAGGGCCCTGTTCCGCCGACTCGACTTCTGACAGTCGACGCTGGTCTGAAGCTACGGCTCCATGCCGGCCCGGGGACGTAGAGGTGTCGCTGGGCTCCGCGAGTGGTCAGGGGTCGCATCATGCTCGACGATGTCGGCCAGCTCACGCATGCGCCTGCGCTCGAGTGCCCCATGATGGAACACCACTCGTGTGACGGTTCCGAGCGGTTCCGTTGGCGTGGCACGGGGCGCGGGAGGAGGCTGGCCACCACCCCGGAGCAGGCGACTCCCGGCCGCGTGGGCGAACAGGCGTGCCGCAAATGGGAGGCCATGAACGACGTAGCGCCCGAAGAGACGGCGCGGCTCCTGCAGCAACCGGTGCAGCCACTCCAGCCCCAGTCGAATCGCCCAGTCGGGGGCTCGGGCAACATGGCCGGCGATGAAGCTGAGGCTCACCCCGACGCCGACGAACCAGATTGCGGGAAAGTCCGGGCGCAGCTCCGCGATGACCCGTTCCTGCTTCGGAAAGCCCAAGGCGACGAGAACGACGTCAGGCCGCGCGGCGCGCAAGCGGACGCGTATGCTGGCCATCCCGTCCGGATCGGCCTCGAAGCCCATGGGGAGAGAGTGAACGCCCGCGATTCGGAGTCCCGGATAGGCCTCGCGTAGCTTGCTCACCGCCCCCTCGCACACCCCCGGGGCCCCACCCAGCAGATACACGGAGCGATCGCGCAGTGCGCACTCGGCCATCAACGACCACACGAGATCGGACCCGGCAACGCGCTCCGGGAGGGGTGTGCGCTTGATCCTGCTCGCCCACACGAGGGGTTGTCCGTCAGCGAGAACGAGGTCCGCCTTCTCGAAGAGCGAACGCAGCGCGGGCCGGGTGCAGTGCTGCCGCAGGATCTCGAGATGCGCGGTTATCACTGTGCCGCCATGCCCCGCGTCGAGGGCCGTGAAGATCTTCTCCAGCGCCTCGGGCTCCGACATGTCGTCAATGCGCATTCCCATCAACGTGATGCCGCGCGACATGCTCACGGCACCATCTCGCCGAACAATTCGAGGAGGCGTTGAGCCGACTGCTCCAGATCGAACTCTGCTGAGACTCGTTCACGTCCCCTCCGGCCCATCTCGCGGCGGCGTTCAGCGGGCTCGCGAACGAGGCGCTCGAGTGCATCCGTGAGCTCACACCCGGAGCCCGGCGTCACGAGCAGCCCCGATACGCCGTCGTCGACGAGCTCGGGAATGCCCGTGATGCGGGATGCGACGACCGGTAGCTCCATCGCCATCGCCTCGACCAGCACCACGGGCAGCCCCTCGGCGAAGCTCGGTAGCGCGAAGATGTCAGCCCGTTCGTAGTGCGCCCGAATGTCGTCCTGGCTCACGGCTCCCACGAATGCGACGCTACCGGAAATGTTGAGACGTTTCGCGCGCGAGCGGAGCTGCGGGAGGTCGGGACCGTCGCCGACGATCGTGAGGCGCGTCTCGACACGCCGCCGGGCGAGCTCGGCGACCGCATCGACCAGCAGTGCCTGCCCCTTTACGGGCACAACACGTCCGACGGTCAGGATCTCTGGGACTCGCGCGGTGTCGGGCTGTTCGACTCGGTCGAACAACGAGAGGTCGACACCGCAGCGCACTACGCGAAGCTTGTCCCAGTGAGCGGTGCCCACAAGGCTCATGAGCTGACTTCGTCCGTGGGCGCTGACGCAGGCGACGAAACGCGCGCGTTCGACCTTCTGAGCGAGCCGATGCTCCCGGACGTCGAAGAACTCCGTGCTGCCGTGCATGGTCAAGCTCCACGACCAGCGCCGTCCTCCCAGATGGGCGGCCAGCAATGCGACGTCTGACGCGACATTCGCGTGATGTGCGTGGATGTGGCGGATGCCCCTGCGCTGGCACTCGCGCCACATCAGCACCGCCTCGCCAAAGTAGAACGCCTGCCACAGCGCGGCGCGGGCGCCCCGGCCCCTCAACCCGATCGCCAACGCCAGCGTGGATGCGTACCGCCGCGGTCGCTCGAGGAGCGTTCTCACATGTGCGCTGACGAGCTTGGCCGGATCCGGCGGAAGGAGGGCATGGGTCGTTTCATCAGCCTCGCGATACTCCTCCGAGAGCAGATGGGTGTCGCCGGCCCGGCGAACGGTGAACGTGTCAATGCTCGCTCCCGCCCGCCGCAGCGCCTGCACCTCGCGCAGGATGAACACATGTGAGATGAACGGGTAGCGGCTGACGAGGTAGGCGAGTCTCACGCGCCGCCGGTCTCGGCTATGAAGACGGCCGGCGCGTCGGGGAACGCCAGCGCCGCGAGACGCGCACGCGGGACGAGACGCGGTCGAGGCGAGCTGAAGCGCACCAGCCGGTAGGTGCTCGTTGCGATGTCCTGGTTCATCTGGAAACCGGGCGGTGGCGGCGGCGGCGGGTCGCGCGGCGGCTCGGGCGCCCCCGGCCCGAAGCCCGTCCCCTCGGCGAGGGCGATGACCGCAATCTCGCTCACGCGGCGCGTACCCGCGTGCAGCAACGCGCTTTCGGTCCCGAAGTAGACGTGGAAAGGGCCCGGGTTCCTGAACGGCGGACTGAAGACGACCACGCGATCAACTCGGGCCGGCCCCAGCGCTCGAGCCGCACCACGCCAGTCCCTTCGCTGGTATTCCGGAGACGCCGCGACGCCAACCACTGTCACGACAGAGAGAACCAAGAGACCGGCGAGCAAGGGGGGCCCTAGGCGGCCACGTGCAAAGCCGCATCCGAGTAGCACGGCCGCCGGCACGAGCGCGGCCACGACGTTACGGCTGGAAACGTAATCGAGGCCCAGGGGCACCAGTGTCAGCGGAAGCAGGACACCAGAGGCCGCGAGCGCGCCGGCCGCTGCCACAGTCTGACGCGCGTCTTCGCGTGCCCGAAGGGCGAGCACGAGCCCGAAGGTCGCGAGCATTGCCGCCGCAGCTGTGACGAGCGCCTCCGCGGGGATCGAGAACCCGACGAGGAAGTTCTTCGGGATCGCTGCGATGCGCTCGGCGAGGCCGCTGTCCCCGAGCCCGCCCGGATCACTGACCGTGGTGCGCTGGTGGAGCGCCAACGGCAGAAGCAGGAGACCGGCGACGCCAACCATCGCGACCGCGACCGCCCGGCGACGAACTTCACCACCGGCGGCAAGCAGGAGCCACGCCGCCTCGGGAACGATCAGGAAGAGCGCGAAGTAGTGCGTCGCGAGCGCGGCCGCGCTCGCGATCGCCCAGCCCGCCAACGCACGGCCCCCGCCGCCCCGAGCGAGCACAAAGAGGAAGGCCATGGACACAGCCACGAGCAGGATGAGGGCGGCGTAAGCTCGCGCTTCCTGGGAGTACCAGATGAGGAACGGGTTCACCGCCACGAACGTGGCCGACGCGAGACCGGCGCGCCGCGAGGCCGCGGTCGCCGCGGCAACGTACACGACCGGCACGGTGAGCGTGCCCGCGACCGCCGGCAGGAGCCGCACGGCCACCTCACCGCTCCCGAGAATGTGCACCGTCACCCACTCGAGCAGATAAAAGAGCGGGGGCGTCGCCTCGCTGTCGGGAATCCTCGAGAGCATGTCGCCGGCTCCCATCGTCGTGAGCCAGACCGTGAAGAGCTCGTCGTCCGAGAAACTCTGCACCGAAAGCGTTGCGAAGCGGAGCAGGGTCGCGATCGCGAAGATCGCCGCGAGAGGTACGCCGCCAGCCGCGATCGTCCCGCCCAGAGACCACGACGCCGGCGTTACGCGCGGCCTTCCGGCCGGCGATGCTCCTAGCGGCGGCGTCTCGCGCCCCCGTCGCCGACGGACGAAGGGTGGTGGCCGTGGTCGTCCTCGCTCATGACCTCCGCCATCCAGCTCGCGACCGTGCTCTCGAAGCGCCCGCGGCGGGCGTTCGACCAAGCGCTGGCCTCCGCCCGCAACGAGTCGCGTGCCTCGCCGGAGGCGAGCCGCTGGAGCTCGTCGGCGAAGTCACCAGCATCGTCTGCGACCGTGACGGAGGCCGGTAGATCGGCCAGGCCGCGGACGCCCGCGCGTGTGGCGACCACAGGTACGCCGGACGCGATGGCGTCGAGGGTCTTGACCTGTACGCCGCTCGTGGTGACCGCCGGGACGGCCACTACGCGCGCCCGCGACAGGAAGCTCTGTGCGTCCGGCACGACGCCGCGGATCGCAACGTTCGAATACCGTCCGCTCAGCCAGTCGGCGCCCCCTCCCGCCACCTCGATCGTGAGATCCGCCGGTAGTCGCGGAAGTACTTCGCGCTCGAGCCACTCGAGCCCGAGCGCGTTCGGACGCCAGCTCCATCTGCCCATCAGCGCGACGTCGTACTCGGGCGCGGCGGCTTCCGACCGCATCGTGGAGGCCACATCGAGTGGGCGCACGTCGGCGGTCGGCTGAAGCGAGCGGAAGTAGTCCGCGTCCTCCGCGGTCAGTGCCCACACCTGACGGGCGCGGCCCGCCAGATCCGCCTCGATGCGTCTCACCAAACGTGCCTCGCGCCCGTAGGCCCAGCGACCCGCCGGGCCACGCGCCGCCGCCGCAAGCCGCCCGTAGAGGCAGCTCTCGGCGTTGTGAGCGATGAACACGAGCGGGAGACGATTCTCCCCGGCGCGATCGACCCCTCCGCGCCGGATCGCGAAGTGCACCTGCGCATGATCGGCAATCACTGCCGTCGCATCGTGCCCGAGCGCTTGGCGGACGGCCCGCAGGTACGCGCGCGATTCATACTTCGCGGACGAGTACGGGGCACGAGTCGCGACGGCGCGCGCCATCCACGCGAGCCCGTGCAGCCCTGCAGTCGCAGTCTCGATTGGACGCCGCCCCGCGCTCAGCTCTCCTGCCGCGGTCGAACACCGGTCTTCGGGGCGCTGGTAGCCAACTACCCGGGTGTTACGACCTGCGCTGTCAAGGGCGGCGACGACGCTCTGTGAAACGACCTCACCGCCGCTGCGCCGTCCACGGGGAAGAACCGTCGTTAGCAGGACAACCGTCACAGCAGGGGACTCTTATAGCTTAGCCCGCCCGGGCGCGCTCTAGACTGGGCCCGGCGCAGTGGCCATAGAATCCCTCATCGAGCCGCGCTCAGGTCCGCCGGCGCCGCGCGTAGAGAGACCCACGGTGCTCGAGTCGCTGCGCCGCCATGTGTTGATCACGCTGCTGCCTGTCGTGCTGCTTGTCAGCGCGGCGGTCGCCGTAGGGCTCGAGCGGACGCCCGAGTACACGAGCGAGGCGCGACTGAACGTCGGTGGCCTCAACCTGACCCAGCAGTCGATCGAGGGTTACACGACGGCTGTCCAGCAACTCGCCGTGGCCTACGCCCGATCGATCGAGGCGACGGGCGTGGTCACACCTGTGGCCAAGGAGCTTGGGCTGTCGTCGAGCGAAGTGGTCGGCGCTATCTCGGCCACTCCGATTCAAGGCAGTCCGGTGATCAGCATTCGTGCGACGGCCGAGCGGCCGGAGAGCGCCGTCCGCCTGGCAGATGCCGCTGCGGATTCGCTCGTCACCTACGCGATCACGCTCAACAGCGGGCGCCAGATCAGCGGCCAACTGCTTGACCGCTTCGCAGCCGCGTCACGCGAGTTCCGCACGGCACAGAATGCACTGGATCGGGCAGAGGCACGCGGGCGCCCCCGCGAGAAGCTCCAGACGCGCGTCGACACCGCACGGCTCAAAATGCAGGCGGTCGGCTTCCTGTACCAGCAGAGCCAGGCGGGGCAGGCGACAACCCAACTCGTACAGAAGCTCACACCGGCGGGGCCCGCCAAGAGCGATCGCGAGAAGGTGCTCAAGGACCTCGTTGCGGGAGCCCTCGTAGCAGGCTTGCTGATCGGCGTCGGCTTGGCGGTAGCCCGGGCGAACGCGCTCGCGCGGCGGCGCGTTGCGCTCGCGACCGCCGTGCGCGGCCCTGTCGGAGGGCCCTAGCGAATCTTGACCGGCGTAAGCGCGCGCGCGGTGGCGTTCGCGATGGTGGTTGCCGGCGCCGTCTGGTTCGCGGTCGCGCTCGGATCGATCGAGCCTCGGCTCGGGGAGACTGCGCTCGTCACGTTGGCTCTGATCGTGCTGGTGCATCTGACGCTCACCGTCGATTCGGCCTGGCTGATCAGCGCCGGGCTTCTCTCCACCATGTTCGCCGGAAACTGGGACCAGCTCGGGCTCAACTCGAGCGTCGGCCCGCACCGCGTCCTGCTCGCTGCCGCGGTGCTCGCCGTGCTGCTTCGGGCGCCGCCTGCCCGCGACCGGCCACCGCTGCGGCTCGATGGGGTCCACTTCGCGCTCGCGGCGGCCCTCGCGTACGCCGCCGTCTCCGCGATCTTGGCCGGCACTATCGACGAGCGCAACGCTCAGTTCGTCCTGCTCGACCAGTATGGGCTCCTTCCCTTCGTGATCTTCCTCATCGCACCGGTGGCCTTCGCCACCGAGCGGCAGCGCATGATCCTGCTCGGCAGCCTCGTCGCGACGGGTGCCTACCTGTCGGTCACGGCTGTGCTCGAGAAGCTCAAGCTGTACGACCTTGTCCTGCCGCGCTACATCGCCGATCCGTTCGTAGGTCAGCACTTCGGCCGCGCCCGCGGCCCGTTCGTAGAGGCCGCGGCCGACGGACTGGCGCTCTACACCTGCGCCGTGGCCGCCGCGACCGCACTCGTGCTCTGGCGGCGGCCGTGGCCGCGCGCCGCCGCCCTCGCCGTCCTCGTGCTGGCACCGGTAGGGCTTCTGCTCACTGTGACGAGGGGGGCCTGGGTCGCGGGTGTGGTCGCCACGCTGGTCACGCTGATCACCACGCCGCGTCTACGCCGGCTGATGATCCCGCTGACCGCCGCCGGAGCGATCGGAATCCTGGCGTCGTTCACGCTGATCCCCGGCCTGGCGGGCGACGTCGATCGGCGGCAGAAGGACAAGGCCCCTATCTACGAGCGCCAGAACACGAACGCCGCTGGTCTCCGCATGGTGGCGGACCGACCGTTTCTGGGCTTCGGATGGGACCGAGCCAACGCCAACATGGAGGAGTACTTCCGGCTCGACCGCGACATCCCGCTGACCGGTGCGGTCGCGGGCCTGCACAACATCTACCTCCAGTACGCGGTCGGACTCGGCCTCGTCGGTTTGGCGATATGGCTCCTTGCCGTCGGTCTTGCCTTCGGTCGTGCCGTCGCGGCGCGCGGCCCGCCCCGGGTCATGCCGTGGGCCGTGGGGCTCACCGCGATCGTCGTCGCCTGGCTGGTGGTTGGCGTCTTCAGCCCGGCGCACTACCCGTTCACGACCTTCCTCGTGTGGGCGTGGGCGGGGGTCGCGTACGCCGGCCGCGACACCGCGGGTGACGCCGTGGGCGACTCGTCGCCGAGCAACGGCCGTGGGGCTAGCGAGGTTCCCCGCCCATATGCGGCCAGAGTGAGTGGTCAGGTGCCCGGTGGAGCGACCACCTGGAGGTGACCCCAGGGGAAGCCGCCCAGCAACCGGTTCGGGTAGTCCCCGCCGAAGATCCGTCCGTACGGGTCACCGGGCGTCGCGATCGGGTCCTCGCCGTAGAAGACCACGCAGCCTGCCGTATCCCTAATGATGATCCCGTAGCGTTGCGCGGCTCGCGCCATGGCGAGCGCCAGTGGCGACAGGTTGAGGCGCGCGAGATCCAGCGAGGGGTCGATGCGCAAGTGGGTGCCCTCCGGGATGCCGTCGGGGCCGGCCGTGCGGCCGTCGCCGCGCTGCGCGGGCCAGGTGAACGAGCCGGCGGCCGTGTTCGGCACCGCCAGGGCGAGCGCGTGGTCAATCTGTCCCGCTTCCAGCTCCCTTATGGTCATCAAGCCGCCGAGCAGCGGCAGGCTTGTCGCAGAGGCGCCGTACGGGTTCGGAAAATAGCCGGGGTTGCTCGAGACGTCGGTCATCTTGCCACCCCAGCGCGCGTGCCAGCCGTCCGCTGCGCGCCGTGCCAGCCAGAACTCCCATAGCGTGTCCGTCGAGGGCTGGTAAACGGTCAGGTGCCGATCGTCACCCGCGGCCTCACGCGCCCCTTCAGGAATTGGAACCGCGTCGAAGTCCCGCTGGAGCGCCGGATTCCATGCGTCGAGCGTGACTCGAACGGTGGGGACGTCGGCGCCAACCGTGTACACGGGAACGCTGTACTTGTCGAAGTTGATCCACGGGCCGAAGTTGCCGTCGACCTCACGGCGGACCTCCGCCGCCAGCGCGGCCACGAGGCCGTCCGATCTGGGATCGAGTGGCACATCGGCGGCAAGTGGCGCGTTCCACACGCTGGTGGGCGCGAACAGGCGCGTGTTCGATGCCGAGCTTGGGCTGCTCGGGGGAACCGGCTGGCTCCCGGGTTCGATCACGGGTGAGGGACTCGTCGGCGTCGCGACGTTCGGCGTCGCCGGGGGCTTCGGCACTGGCGAGCGGCGGTGTGAACGGCGCTTCCTGGCTGCCGCGCGTCTCCTCATAGCCGCGCGCTTCGCCGCCGCGCGCTTCCTGGCTGCCGCGCGTCTCCTCATAGCCGCGCGCTTCGCCGCCGCGCGCTTCTTCGCGGCTGCCCGCTCTGGACTACCGCGGTCCGCGTTTACGGCGGTGCCGGTGCTGGCGCCGGCGCGTGAGACGGCGAGATCCATTGCGGGGCAGATGGCGATCGCCATCGCCACGACGGCGACGAGTGTGCGTAGGTGACGCGGCATCGAGAGTCCCAGGAGCGACGAAGAGCCACCCGGCCCTGCGGTCAGGTATCGAATCGACCCTCAACGCACACCCTTTAGCGCCGCCCCAGAGGTTGGACGAACGGTCGAGCCGCAGGCGCGCGGCGGCTCGGTTTGGTCCTAGAGGCCTGATGTGGGTTCAGCGCCCGTCATATGCGGCAAGCGCCCTCGGAGGGCGGCCAATGAGCGCGTTGACAAACATCCCGAGCGTGAGCGCGAGCAACCGTTGACTGACACGCTGCACGAGCCCCCCGAGCGTCTTGGCGAGGTGATCCTCGAGGCGCATCTGGCGCTTGAGGTTCGAGAACACCGACTCGATGACAAGGCGGATGCGCGCCTTGGCGAGCTCGGCTGGCGGCCGCTCGCCGAGGCGGTGGCGCTCAGGGGTGACGATCTCGACATCGACGAGCTCGAGCGTGCGCTCGAACTCCGCGCCCCAGAGGCCCTTCTCGCAGAAGAGCACGCTGCCTGGCTGCGCGCAGGCAAGTGCGAAGACCGGCTCGTACTCGCGCTCGTTGGCCGGCGGCAGGTCATAGCCGAGCGGAACTCCCTTAGGCGTCGCTCATCAAGACGAGCCGCACACCCCAGTAGAAGCGGCTCTTCGAGGCGCAGTAGCCGTAGGCGGCGTGGCCGGCGAGGTGGCTGTGGGAGCTGCAGCGGCGGTTGAACTGCGACTGGTCGGGCAGGTGCGGGAAGAAGCCCGGCAGCCTGAAGTCCACGAGGCCGAGGAACTGGCGGTCCGAAGGCAGGCCCATTACGGCCTGGGCGACCGCGAGCGCGATCAGCTCCTTGTCGGTGAGCTTGCCTTGCGGTCCGCGGCGAGGAATCGTGAGCGCGTCCGCGAACACGTAGGCTGCGACAACAAGGGTCTCCAGCGATGCTGTCATCTCGTGCTCCAATCACGAGGGGGCAGGGCTGGAGGCCCTTTCTCTGTCTTATGAGAACCTTCCTGCCTGTGGACATCCAACCCACATCAGGCCTCTAGGGGACGGCGACCTCGACATCGATGCCGACATAATTGGCTGAGTGCGACATAGCTCGGCTTCCGACCGGACGCGTTCGACCTCGACGGCATCCCCAGCTGAGTCGCTGCCCGTCACCGTGGTGATACCTGCCTATCGCCGCCCGGAAATGGTTGAGCGGGCCGTCCGCAGCGTGCTGAATCAGAGCCGACCCCCGGACGAGGTCATCGTGGTGGACGACGCCTCGGGTGACGCCACCGGGCCCCGCGCCGCAAGCCTGGGCGCCCGTGTGATCACGCACGAGGAGAACCTCGGCGAGGGCGGCGCTCGCAACAGCGGTATGCGAGCGGCGCGCCATCGCTGGGTGGCCCTGCTCGATTCCGACGACGAGTGGCTACCGTCGCACCTCGAAACGTTGTGGGCCTTGCGCAACGGGCATGTGCTCATCGGGACGGCCGTGCTGGCGACCCGAGCCGGGGCGAACGATCACCGGGTCTTCGGATGGGCCGGGCGGCGCCCGCGCGTGCTGAATGGTCCGGCCGACGTGGCCATACCCGAGAACAAGCTGGCCCCCAGCTCCGTGATGCTATTGCGCGACGCCGCCCTGGCGGCAGGCGGCTTCCGTGACCTGCGCCGTGCGGCCGACCTCGACCTTTGGATGCGCTTGCTGGAGGGCGGCACGGCGGTGGCAATCCCCCGAGTGACGGCGCTATACCACCTGCACTCCGGCCAGGTCTCTTCCGATCAGCGTGAGATGGACGCGGCTCACAGGGCCGTACTGGACGCTCATGCCGACCGGCCGTGGTGTACGCGCAAGATCCGGTTACGTCACGAGGGCGTCATCGCGTGGGATGACGCTCGGGCGGCACGAACGCGCGGCGCGCGCATCGTTCCCACCGCCATCGCCCTGGCACGCCGACTCGGACACCCACAGCGGGCAGTCGGTACCGCTCAGCTACTCGCCGGGCGCTTCAGGGCCCGCCGACTGGCTGCACGACTTGCTCCGGGAGGCATGCCCGCCGTGGCTGTGCTGCCGGGCTGCGCCGTTGAGCCGGCCACGATCCCCGGATCCGTCGATCTCCGCCCCCGCACGACCGCCGGCGCACTGCTCCACCTGATGCGGCGGCCGCCCACTCAGGCCATCGTGTCGGGGCCGATCGCCGCGCTGGTGGTTCGGGCGCTCGGCGTCGACCCGGTCACGGCCCCTCGCAAGCCCGAGGCGATGACTTGAGCGAGACGCTCCGTGCGAGGATCCGGCGGCGTGCCCGCAGCGAGGCGCAACGCGGGTTGCTGTGGGCGCTCGGCCGCCAGCTCGTCTGTGCAGCGTGTGGCCGCCGCCTCTTCCGTGGCCTACCGATCGTCTGGAGGGGCGAGTTGAAGGTCATCGGCGCAGCCGAGCACAACGTCCGGCTAGCGTTCGACTCGAAGGACTCACTCAGGTTCCGGCACCTCGAGCTCGACCAGTGTCCGTCATCCGACCGACCCTGGGTTCCCTGACCCGCGTGAATGGCGATCCTCACCGCCATCCTCACCCATCTCGACTCCCGCGTGGTCGAGAGGCAGCTCGACTACCTCCGCGCGCTATCGCCGGCGTCGCGGTTCGTCATCTGCCACGGTGGGACGCGGGACCACTTCGACGGCCTATCGACGCGCGAAGCGCTGTTCATCGACGACCCGTCGCTGCGGGGGCCCCACTTCAAGAAGTCGATCAACGCCATCCTCGACGCGCTGTACGAAACCTACGTTCGAGACGACGACACGATCGAGCTGGTCTACGTCATCGAGTACGACCACCTGATCCTGCGGAGCGACTTCGAGCGGACGCTCGAGGAGCTCGCGAGGCGTACCGGCGCCGGTCTGCTCGCCAAGGCTGCGAGCGCTCGCAACGACTCGAACTGGCCGCACTTCTTGAGCACGCGCGGGGACGACGTGCTCAACTCGTTCATCCGTGGGATCTCCCAGCGTGAAGACCCCTGCCTGCGGTTCGGGTGCCTCGGCACCGGGATGCTGTTCCGGCGCGACGCGTTCTGCGCCTTCTGCACTCTGCACGATCCGCCGTCCCGCTACGTCGAGTTGTTCGTGCCCACGGTGATCCACCACCTCGGGTTCGAGGTCGTTGACGTGGACGCCGTCGCCGACCTCTACATGGCGATCCGCTGGCTGCCCGAGTTCGACATGGACGAGGTGAGTAGGGAGAAGCGCGCCGGGCGGACCTTCGTGCATCCGTTCAAGCAGCTCGACGCACTCGACGCCATCCGCGACGCCTAGAACTGCAGCGTTGCTGGCTCCTCCGGGTAGTAGCGGGCGCGTTCCGCGTAGTACTCGTCGCGCCGGCCGACATCCTGGGGTTGACTGCGCCGCGACACCTCGAGTGGTAGGTCCCGTAGCAGATGGCCTATCGGCCGCGAGAGCCACCATGGGCTGGCGAAGGTCTCGAAGTTCCTCCGATAGAACCGGGACAGCGCCGGGTTGCGGAGCGGTTGGCGGTGGCGCAGCCCGCACACGAAGCCTTTGAACGTGTCGGGCACCGCCTTGAGAGCGACGGGGTCGACCCTCAGGCCGTCGCGAACGTCGGTGGCCAGGAGCGCCAGCAGCGCCTCGACGGCGTCACGGCGTCGCAGTAGCTTGGCAGCGATGTAGCCCCAATGCCGGGCATTGACCCGATAGCCACGCTCCTCGATCCAGGTTGCCTTCTCGGGCGGCAGCGCCTTCATGTGCTGAGCCACGACCTCCGGAAGGTGGAGATGCCGGTAGCCGCGATCGAAGAATCGCAGCATGAACTCGAGCTCATTGGCCCAGACGAAGATCTGGGGGTCGTACCCCTCGAGCTCCTGAAGTGGCGTCCGCCGGACGAGGACGGCGCAGCCCCAGAACATGAACAGCCCGGTTCGGTACTTCTCGGTGAAGACGTGGTCGGGATCGGCGGTGCTCACCACCTTGAACGAGACGAGGTCAGCCTGGTGCTCGTCCGCGGCAGCAATCGCCCGCCGGAGCCCATCCGGTGGCAGATAGCAGTCGTCATCGAGCGCGAGCACCCATTCGCCACTGGCAGCGGCGAAGCCGTCGTTCCATCCGCTGACGCCGACGTTCTCGTCTCGCACGATGAGCTGCACCTGCGGAAAGTCCTCGCGGACCATGTCCGCGGAGCCGTCCGTGGAGGCGTTGTCGACGACTATCACGTCCACCGGACCGTCGTAGTCCGACTCGACCAGCATCTGGTGCAGGCTCGTGCGGAGCTCGTCACGCCGGTTGTAGACCAGGAAGACGATGGTCACCGAGGGCTCATGCGGGCTCGCTGCGCCGTCGGCACCGACCATCCGGCCCGCGATGCTATCGACGCGAAGATCCTTCGCCGCAGGCGGCTTCCACCTCCCAGTACTTGGTACGGGCGAGGATCTGCCGGCCGGGGGAGCCCGCGAGTGCATTGGCGGGCGGGTCGAGCGGCTCGTCCCTGAACAGCCGGGCCCGCAGGACGACTCCGGGCGGTCGCGGTGACACAGTGACGTCCTCCAGGTGTCGTTCGAACGTCCAGGCAACCGGCGGGGTAAGGTGGAAGCTTGCGTGCAGCGAACCGCACGCCTCGAGCCGCTGCTCTCCTCCCGCGCGTGCGATCGCCTGGTCGAGGTCGCCGGTGACCGCTGCCCTCCGCTCGACGAGCTCCATCATCCGCGGCCAATCGGCGGCAACGCGAAGCACTCCGACGATCGCCAGCGCAGCCAATCCGCCGGCGAGGCCAAGTGCGACCCCGCGGTGGCGCCGAGCAGCCAGCAGGGCGCGGAACGTTGATGCCAGGCCTGCGCCGGCCAGGACATGCGCAATGGCCAGTGGCGTGAGCAGGTAACGGTTGATGCCGGAGAAGCCGAGCTCGGCCATTCCGGCCACCATCACCAGCCACCCAAGCGCGAGCACCGCCAGTCCAAGTGCTGGAGCAAGTGCGCCCCGCGGCACCCGCCGCAGCGCCACCGCCGCCAGTCCGGCGAGCAGGCCGACCAGCACCACGACCGGAGTCAGGGTTACGCCGTTCTCGAGCACCGCGAGCGCGGGTCGCGCGGCGAAGGCGGGCGCGTCCGAGTCGGGCTGCTGGGCTCGCTCGGCTGCACGCGAGAGACTGCCCGAACCCCACAGCTCCGGAAGAAACCACAGTGCTGGCACGAGCATCAGCCCCGACGGGACCCAGCTGAGCCGGCTCCGGTCGCGGAGGACGAGCCAGACTGCGTAGAGCCCGAGGAACGGCCAGGCCTCCGGCCGCAGGAGAGCGGCTGCCATGCCTAGCGAAAACGCCTGGGCCGCACGACCGGCCAAGTGGCGATCGAGGGCAGTAAGCACGCATAGGATCAGGACCCCCTCCGAGTTCCCCAGCAGCACTTCCTCCCACAGCCAGGTTGCCGGTAGGAGCAGCGCACCGGCCAGCACGGCCCCCGGCCGGCCCGCCAGGCGGAAGCCGAGCGAGGCGGCGGCGATGAGAGCTCCGAAGGTCGCGGCGCGCGCGACCAGCAGCCACAGCTCGGGGGCCGCGTCGCCAAACAGCGACAGGGGCGCGGTGAACAGCACCGGCAGCGGCTTCCACGAAGGCCCTGTGGCCGTCCGCAGGTCGCCCGCGAGGACCTCGCGTCCCCAGATGATCCAGGCCCAAGGATCATACGACGGCTCCGAGGGGAGCGCGAGGGTGAGGGCCGCCAGGGCGAAGCAGGCCACGGTTACGCCGAGAGCGCGAAGCGGCCTGGCTCGCGCTCGTCGGCCCTGTGCTGTTCTGGTGGCCGCCAGCCCTACGGGCCGCGCTTCGCGCCGCCGTGAGACGCTTTGCGGAGCGCCGCCCCTGCCGCCGTCAGACCGGTGCCGGCGAGAGCCGCCACCGCCGCGGGAAAGCCCGTGAACGGAAGGTTGCCTCCAGCCTGGTCGCCGCCCAATCCGCCACGCCCTTCGCCGCCGGGAGCAGAGTCACCCGAGCGGCCTTCTCCGCCATCCGGGCCGGCGGGACCGGCGCCGCCCGATGGGCCCTCACCGCCATCCGGGCCGGCGGGGCCGGCGCCGCCCGCGGGGCCCTCACCGCCACCCGGGCCGGCGGGGCCGCCGCCGCCCGCGGGGCCCTCACCGCCACCCGGCCCTGTGGGGCCGCCGCCTTGCGCGGGTGCGCCCTCGGGGCCCCCAGAGCCGCCCGGCGCCTCTGGTGAGCTGAAGCTCAGGTCCTGGCTGACCACGGCGCCGAGCAGTGGAAGGGTGCTCGCAGTGATCTCACGAAGGTCTCCATAGTCGGTCATTTCGGGACGAACATAATCGGGCAATCCGTGCATGAGTCCGCTCCAAAGATACGCGAAGAGCTTCACGCGCGCGCCGGGCGGCCAGGCGTGTGCTGCAATAGCCCCAATGCGCGGCCCAGCCGGTATGAGCACCGGACCGGCAATTGCCCATCAGGCGGCCGCTGATGGCGGACGCATTTCCGCACCGCCGCCGCTTGACCTGCAAAGGATCGCAAAGCGTTGGCCCGGAGCGGCGCCGGTGCTGGACGGGGTGGATCTTCGTCTCGAGCCCGGCACGGCCGTGGCCGTCTGCGGTCGCAACGGGGCCGGAAAGACCACGCTGCTGCGAATCGCATCCGGTCTGATCGCGCCAGACGCGGGCACGGTCCATGTGGCTGGACTGGACCCAGAGCAGAACGCGACACAGTTCCAGCGCCGTATTGGGCTCGTTTCCGCCGGCAACAGCGGCCTCTACGCCCGCCTCAAGCCGGAGCACCACCTCGAGATGTGGGCGCGACTCGCACTCGTCCCACGCAGGCTGAGAGCGGCCGCGATCGAGCGGACATCCGAGGCTTTCGTGATCGCCCCGCTGTGCGGCAAGCGCGTCGACCGGCTTTCGATGGGCCAGCGACAGCGACTGCGGCTGGCGCTCGGCTTCCTGCACGAGCCGCTGGTGGTGATGCTCGACGAGCCGACCGGCAGCCTCGACGACGAAGGCATCGCGCTGCTCAGCTCGGCCATGGAAGCCCTCAAGGCCAGAGGCGGGGCAGTGCTCGTCTGCCAGCCCGCGCGCTGGGAGGAGCTACCGGCGATAGATGCCGCCCTGACCCTCCGCGCGGGTCGCTTGGAGCCCGCTTGACCTCGGCTGCCGCCCTCGCGAGCGCCGCGGGCGCGATCTGCAAGCGCGACTGGCTTATCTTCTGCAGCTACCGCTCACGATTCGTTACGAGCTTCTTCACGGTCGCGGTCAGCCTCACCCTCTTCTATTACGTCTCGCGACTCGTCACGTCTCCACGGTTCGCCTCGCCGGACGAGTACTACGCATTCGTCGTGGTGGGAGTGGTCATCTTCGGAGTGCTCACCTCAACCCTGGCGACCCCCATCGGCACCCTTCGTGCGGAGCTGCAGGCCGGCACCTTCGAGCGGATGGTCGTGTCCCCCTTCGGGCCCGTTCGTTGCATCGCCTCACTGCTGATCTTTCCGCTCCTCCTGGCGATCGTGCTGGGTCTGCTGTCGATCGCCTATGCAGCCATCGTGTTCGGACTCGAGCCGCGCTGGTCCACGGCTCCCGCGGCGATCCCGATTGCGGTGGTCGGAGCGGCGGCGTTTGCACCCTTCGGGTTGACGATGGCCGCGGCCGTGGTGCTCTTCAAGCAGACCAACGCGGGCGCGACGTTCTTCATGGCCGGCGTCACGCTTCTCGCGGGCGTCTACTTCCCGGTGGAGCTACTGCCGGACTGGATCGAATGGGCGTCGGCCGTACAACCCTTCACACCCGCCGTCGACCTCCTGCGCAACACGCTCGTCGGCACGCCCTTGCCCGATCCACTGTGGCTCGAGCTCGGCAAGCTCGCGGGGTTCGCCGTCGGGTTGCTGCCGCTGTCGTGCCTTCTCCTGCGCGCTGCGGTGGCGCGGAGCCGCCGCCGAGGGACGATCATCGAGTCCTGATGGTGGAGCCTGAGACTGGCGACAGCTCGCTGCTCGATGCGCGCCTGCGCGTTCCCGAGCAGGTCGTATATCGAGATTTCGGGGACGAGACCGTCGTCCTCAACCTCGAGAGCGGCGCTTACCACGGCCTGAATCCCACGGCAGCGTTGATGGTCTCGCGACTGGATGAGAGTCCGTCCGTTCAAGCGGCGATCGCCCGGCTCGTCGAAGAGACCGGTCAACCGCACCCGGTCATCCAGCGAGACGTGCTGGCCCTATGCGCGTCCCTCGCTCAGCGAGGTCTGATGGAGCGTGATGACAGCAGCGACGGCAGTCACTGAAGAAGCCGAAGCAGGTGTCAGCCGGCGGCGGGCCCGTGCCTTCGGGCTCGAGATCGACCTCTCGTTTCCGGCGCCGGGCCTTCCCGTCGCCCTCGGGCGGCCGGCAGGGCCTCGGACGCGCGTGGATCTAGTCACCCCGGCGGCGATCGACCGCGACTGGCCCGCGGATACGGCGAGACGGCTGCTCGAGGAGCGCTTCGACCGGCCGCAGCCGGAGCGCACGATCGACATGCACCCGCGGGCCGGGTACCGGCTCTATGCACGCCACTTCGGTCTCGCGCGGGTCTCAGTCCGGGGCGCCCGTATCTGGTGCTCTCCGCCAGCCGTTGCGCCGTGGCGCTGGCAGCGGTTCCTCATCGGGCGCATCCTGCCCTGGGCCGCCGTGCTGCGAGGGCTCGAACTCCTGCACGCCGCCGGGGTGGCCATCGACGGACGCGCGGTGGCGCTCGTCGGCCCAACGGGAGCCGGCAAGACGTCTCTTGCCCTGCAGCTCGTCGCGCGCGGAGCCGGCTTCCTGACGGACGACGTGCTGGCCCTTGACGAGCGCGGCGGGATCCTCCACGCCCATCCGGGTGCCGGCATCGCCAGCGTCCGGCCGGCCGAGCGAGCCGCGGTTCCGCGCTCGACATGGGCCCGCGTCGGCTCGGTGGTCGGCCACAGCGGCAAGACCTACCTCTCTCTCCCCCGGGAGCGCGGACCGATCTCGCTGGGGGCGGTTTACTTCCTCAAGGCCGAACGGGGACCGGCCGTAGAGCCCATCGAGCGACCCGACCCTCGCCTGCTCCTCGGGAGCACGTTCGTGCTGGGTGTGCAGACGCCCGAGCGCCTGCGAAGACAGCTCGACGTTTGCGCGGCCATCGCCCGGTCCATCCCGCTGTTTTGGCTCAGGATCACGCCGGACATGGACTCGCAGCGGCTCGCCGAGCTCGTCGCGAGTCACGCACGCGGTGCCGTCAGTCCGAAGGTTTGACTTCCGCCGTGACGCGCGCTGCCGACCTCTCGTCAGACGTACCGCTCCGCCCTACCGCGAAGCTGGCACTCGCCGCGGAGGTCGTGGCCGCTTACGTGCGCGTGCGCCGGAGCCTGCGGCGCTCGGGATTACAGGGCGTCCTCGCGGAGTTGAGGGCCGTGGACGCCAAAGCAGTGAGGAGGTTGGCTGAGCCGGTTGCCGGCGGACGCCGGCTGGGACGAATCGTGGCCCGCACACTTGCCGCATTGCCAGCCGATAGCCGCTGCCTCTCGCAATCGCTCGTGCTGACGCGGCTGCTGGCTAGCCGCGGCGTCGAGTCGCGGCTCGTGATCGCGGCCCGGCCGGGGAAGCACTTCGCCGCGCATGCCTGGGTTGAGCACGACGGCGTGCCGCTGCTGCCTCCAAGCGCCGGGCAGTTCGAGGAGCTCGTGAGGCTCTGACAGTCTCGGCCTTCGCAGGGCGGTACGGCCCACCGGCCGAAGACCGGTCCGCACTCGTCGGGGCGCTGCGCCGCGAGGGTCCCGCTGGATGCTCGGACTTCGGCGAGCTGGCACTGGCCACCACGCCCGCCCTAGCCGAATCCGAACACCGCGTGGTCTGTGCGCTCGACGGGCGCCCCCGGCTCGAGGAGCTGGGCAACGAGCTCAGGTACGACGCCACGATGCCCCCGGAACGGCTCATCGCGGTTGGCTATGAGGAACTTGGCGACGGCCTCCTGGAGCGACTCCGCGGCGAGTTCGCCGTTGTGCTGTGGGATCGTGCGACATCTCGAGGGCTGATCGCCCGTGACCGGACCGGCGCGCGCCCGATCTTCGTCGCTCATCACGGTCGGGCTCTGCTGTTCGCCTCCGAGGTGCGCAACCTCCTCGACCTACTGCCGTCGCGACCGGCTCCCGATGCCGAGGGGCTGGCGCACTGGATCGCGCGCGCACCCGCGCCCGATGACCGTACGCTCTTCGCGGGCATCCGCCGCTTACCGCCCGGCCATGCGCTCCTGCTGGAGAGTCTGCGCTGGCGCACCATCCGCTTCTGGCAACCCTCTTACAAAGAGCCGCCGCCGGTGGACCGAGCGAACGCCATACCTGGGCTTCGCCGTGCGCTCGGGCGCGCCGTCAACCGGGCCATCGACGGCGCGGAACGACCCGCGATCCTGCTGAGCGGCGGCCTGGACTCCGCCGCCGTCGCCGCCGTGGGCCGGGACTCGGTCGAGAGCGCCTACTCCGGCGTCTTCCCCGGTCATCCGGACGTCGACGAACAGGTGCGCATTCGCAGGGCGCGCGACTGGTTGGGCATTCCAGGCGTGCAGGCGCAGCTCGGGGCGGGGAGCGCGCTGCGCGGCACGATCGAGTTCATGAGCGCCTGGGAACTGCCCTCTGCGTCCCCCAACCGGTTTGTATGGGACCCTCTTTACCGGCGCGCGGCCGCCGACGGCGTCGACGTGTTGCTCACCGGCGACGGCGGCGACGAGCTGTTCGGTTGCGCCTATTACCTGATCGCCGATCAGCTGCTCGCGGGTCGTCCACGAGCAGCGTTGCGTATCGCGCGCCGACTCCCGGGCATGGGCGAGCAACCACGGCGACGCTGGATTGCTCGGGCGCTACTCGCGTACGGAGTCCGGGGGGCTCTGCCTTACACGCTGCACGAACGGCTGCGCGCGGCGCGCGGCCGTGCCGCCGGGCCGGAGTGGCTGGCTCGGCCTGCACGCGACATGCGCTGGGCCTGGAAACGCAGCCCCGCTCCGCGCTGGTGGGCGCATATGGTTCACGTCCTCACAGCCGATCCGCTCGGCGCCAGTGAGCAGCTCAGCCGGGAAGCGTCGATGCACGGGGTCACCTTCCGTCACCCGCTGCGCGAGCCGGATTTGATCGAGTTCGTTCTCGGACTGCCTCCCGAGCTCGGATTCGATCCCAAGCTCGACCGACCCTTACTCCGCAGCGCGCTCGCGGACGAGCTGCCCGAGGCCTTGCTGCTGGACGTCCGCAAGCCCGTCTTCAATCCAGTGCTCGAAGCGGCGCTCGCCGGGCCCGACGGCCAGGTGCTGCGTGAAGTGCTGCGGAATCCTCATCCATCTCTGCTCGAACTGATGCGACCTGGCCCACTCGGCGTCCTCACCCAGCCGCTATCGCCCGGTGCGGCACCGCCCGCACGCGCCCTTGACCTCTGGCGGCTCGCGTCGGCGCAAATCTGGGTCCGTTACCAGGACGACCGCGGCCTGCCGCAACGCCTGCTCGACGGGCTCGAGCCGGCACCGGAGGTCCCGTTCACCGTCTATCCCGCCCGCCCGCGTCGCACACGACGGTGCGGACCACTCTAGGGATCTAGTACTCTTGAGAGAGCAGGAGTGGGATAGGCGACAAGCGAGGACGGGGCCAGTGGATTACGAGACGCCTGTGATCATCGATTACGGCACCCTTTCGGACCTGACCGAGGGGCAAGCGGGCGGCGACTTCACAGATCGGGATTTCCCGGCCAATACGCCAAAGCGCGACCTGACGTTCTCCTGATTCTCCGGTAGGCCCGACCGCTGAGCCGGTCGAGCCCTGCCCAAGTGCCGGATCCCCAGCTCGAACTGATCTTCTTGCTTGCCAGGGGCGCCGCAGGGCGCGCCGCCTCGCGCGAGCGGATTCACCGGCTACTGGCGCGAGTCGACTTCGATCGTCTCGCAGCGGAGCTTTCGGCGAGACGCCTCCTGCCGCTCATTGGCAGCCGCGCCGTTGAGGTCAACCCGGAGCTCTGTCCAGCGGGCTTCCGCGCGATTACGGAGACCGCGCGAGCTGCTGCGCGCGCGCGCGGACTAGCCGTAGAAGCGGAGACCCGACGCATCGCAGTTCGGCTCGCCGAGGGTGGAATCCGCGCGCTACCGCTCAAGGGGCCGCTCTTGGCGGAGGCTGCGCACGGCGACATCGGCCTGCGCGAGAGCGGCGACGTGGACGTATTGATACCTCGCTCGCACCTCGACGATGCCGTGCGCCTGCTCGAGGCCGACGGGTTTGAAAGCCCGGCCGACCCCGTGCGAAAGAACGGACTACCCGATCTCCACTTTGCGGTACACCACCGCCACAGACCGTCCGTCGAGTTGCATTGGCGCGTGCACTGGTACGAGGAGGCCTTCTCCAAGCGGATGCTTGCTCGCGCCAGGCCGACGCGCGAGGGCCTCCTCGCAGCAGATCCGGAGGATCTTGCCGTGGCCCTGCTCTTGTTCTATGCCCGTGACGGCTTCCACGGCGTGAGGCTTGCAGCTGACATAGCGAGCTGGTGGGACCGGAGCGGAGAGGCGCTGTCCCCGCATTTCCTCGAGAACGTCCCCGAGCGCTTCCCGGAGATCGCACCGGCGCTCAGCGCGGCGGCGACCGTCGTGAAGCAACTGAGCGGGACACCTGCCCCGGAGTGGCTCGGGAGCGCAAGGTCAACTGGGCACCGCATCGGCCTGGCGGTGCGACTGCTGGACTGGACCCAGGGCGGCGACCGCGACCAGCTCGCCGCCAACATCTCGCTCGTGGATGGGCTCCTAGCACCGGTGGCGGCCATACCGGCCTTCGTCCGCCGCGAGTTGGTGCCCCGCTCCGGTCCTGCGACGCCGCACGCCGTCAAGATGCTGGCGCGCTATGGCTCAGCCTTGTGGCGCCTACGTCGCGGTCGGCGCTGGGAAGAGCTGCCGAGCTGATTCCAACCGGCAGCTTTACGGCCCGGGGGCTCGAGGGTGAGCCATCGGCGCCGGGCCCATCCGTAAGGGCCGCCGTGCGGGCCTGCATCAGGCCTCGATAACGGCGCGCCCGCAAACGGCCGCTGATCTTGCCACGCAGGCCACCCGTGGCTTTGCTGTGGGTTGAAAAGTGGGGCCTCCGCTTGGCCTCCTCGACAGCTTCCGCGGCCAAAGCGGGCCAGAGCGCGGTCTCCGCGTTCGCATCTCTCTCCGTGTCGGATAGGAGAGGCGCTCGGTGACGATGTTGTAAGCGTCCGCGAGCTCCTCGTCGGTCGCACGGGCCACCCGCTCGAGCGCGCGCGGGCGGGCGGAGATCTTCATCGTCGGTACGCGCCGGGCTCTCGAGCTTGTGCTCTCTCTCCGGTTCCAGCGCTACGGAACTGGAATCGGGCGAGGCGGGCGTGGGCACGTCGGTCCCAGCAGAGGCCACCCCAGGCGCGTCCTCTCCTTCACGTTGGGTGTCTTCGAATGGAGGTGACCCCCTCGCGCCGTCGGGGGCCGAGACGGCAGGCCCATGAGGTTCAAGCCCCTTGTCGTCGGAGGAGAACGTCTCGCTCTCTCGGAAAACCTGTCCCCGCGGATCAGCCGTGGGCTCGGCAAGACCCGTGTTCTCGAGTGCCTCGAAGTCGGGCACCAGCTCGGCCTCGACGGGGGTGGGCTCGCTCGTCGTGCTCTCTGCGGGTAGCCGAGCGCGACGAGCACAGCGAACCCGATGGCCTCCGCGAGTGCAGGACCCGCCCCATCTCACGCACGTACCCGAGCGTCATCTCGGGATCGGGGAGGTGCTGGAACACGACGTGGGAGAAGCATCCGTTCGACCGACCCGGCGGCGATCGGCGCAAGCGTTCGCCCGTCGCCGTGGATCCACTCGACGTTCTGGACCTGCGCGTTGAGCTCGCGGGCGCGGGCCAGAATCTCCTGGGAGACGTCGAGCGCGATCACCCGGGCGGCCCGCGAGGCGAGCGCTCGCGTCATGCGGCCGACTCCGCAGCCGATGTCCACGACGGTGTCCTGCGGGGACACCGTCTGTTCCAGCGGCGAGAGGATCTTTTCGAGGGTCTCGTCTCCGCGGCGCCAGAAGGCCTCGGTGTCGGGATCCCGGTAGTCGACCTGGTCGTCGACGTAGAAGAGAGCGTTCTCACGTGCCCGCTCATCGCAGAAACGCTCGGGCTCCGTGGGCGCCACCGCGGCACCGTAGCAACGGGACTCAGCGAGATCCCATCGCATCTCACGCCTGCCGCAACCTTTAATCCGCTCAGTGGTTACTTGGATTTAACACGGTAGGCAAGTCTGGGCCTAGCCTCGGAGCTACCCGGCCCGATGGGCGACGGCGAGCGATCGAATCCTGGACCGCCGTCCATAGCGCGGATGAAGAACGGCTGCTTAGCTCAAGCAAGAGTCCCTCGATCTGGCAAGGAGGCCCATTACGTCATGAAGACGACATTCGTAGAGGCCTCTCGCACCGCCTTGTACGCGAACCCGCCCGTAGGGACTGGCGAAGCGGCTCATGTTCTGTATGGTGCCCGCCCCAAGCGCATCCTCCGGAGGTCCTCGCCCGTGAATGGCAAGGCGGTTGGTGCGCTGTCATCGACAACCGCTCGAACGGACTAGAGCGACCATGACCGCAACAGGTACAAGCCAGGCAGAGCGGCGCGCCGAGTTCGGTGCTCCCATTGAGCGTTCCCTGCCACCGAGTGGTCGCTTCAAGCGACGCTCTCCCCTGCTCACGTTCGGCATTGCGATCGCGGAGGGGCCGACCACCCGAGAGGTGCTCGGGCGTGACGCTCTGGCCCGGCGCTTGCTGGTCGTGGCCGACCTGTTGGCCGCCGCGCTGGCCCTCATAGCCTGCGTGACTCTCATCGGCGACGACCAGCTCAGGCTAGCCTCGCTGGGCGCGCTGCCCGTTGCCGTCTTCGCCTCGAAGGTCATCGGCTTGTACGACCGAGACGAGTTGCTGCTGCGTAAGTCCACGCTCGATGAGGCACCCGGGCTGTTTCAGCTCGCCACCCTGTACGCCCTTATCGTCTGGCTCCTCGAGGGCGTGCTGATCGACGGGGAGCTGGGAAACGCACAGGTCCTTGGTCTATGGGCGACTCTTTTCATCGCGGTCGTCGTAGGACGCCGGGTGGCACGGGGCGCTGCCCGCTCGCTGCTCGACCGAGAGCGTTGCCTGGTGATCGGAGACGCCGCCTCCTCAGAGCACGTACGCCAAAAAATCGACGGGAGTCACCGGCTGCACGCGTCGGTCGTGGCGCGCATGCCGTTCGTCCCGCAGCGCATCGAGGATGAGCAGCGCCGGCGCCGGCAATGGGGCGCCGACGAGGTGGGCCGGGTGGCCGAACGCTACGGCGTGCACCGGGTCATACTCGCCCCAGGCGCCGGAGAGAGCGACGAGCTGCTGGACCTCACCCGGACAGCGAAGGGCCTGGGCCTGAAAGTGACAGTGCTCCCGCGGGTGTTCGAGGTGGTGGGTTCACAGGTCGAGTTCGACGACCTCGAGGGCATCACGGTCCTCGGCGTTCGTCGCTTCGAGCTCTCTCGATCGTCTCTCGTGCTCAAGCGGACGCTCGACCTCACTGGTGCCCTCCTCGGGACGATCGTGGTTTCGCCCATCCTTGCAGTGATCGCCGTGGCCATCCGCCTCGACTCGTCGGGCCCGGTGTTCTTCCGTCAGGTTCGAATCGGTCGCGACGGTGGGGAGTTCGAGCTGCTGAAGTTTCGGACGATGGAGGAGGGCGCGGACGCCCGGAAGCCCGAGCTGGCCGCCCTGAACGAGGCAGATGGCCTTTTCAAGATCACCAACGACCCCCGTGTGACGCGGGTGGGTCGCTTCCTGCGCCGCACCTCTCTCGACGAGTTGCCCCAACTGTTCAACGTCATCAAGGCCGAGATGAGTCTCGTCGGTCCCCGGCCGCTCGTCGCCGAGGACGATGAACGTGTCGAGGGCTGGCACAGGCGCAGGTTGCACCTGACGCCGGGAATGACCGGCCAGTGGCAGATCCTCGGCTCGGCACGCATCCCACTTCGCGAGATGGTCAAGATCGACTACCTCTATGTGGCGAACTGGTCGCTTTGGAGTGACGTGAAGATCTTGCTTCGGACGGTGCCATACATGCTGGCGCGGCGGGGACAGTAGCCTGAGATTACGGCCGCGGCGTGGCGCTCAGGTTCCTTTTGCCGGTCGTCGAAAAGCTCTCAGAGCTTAGTCCGACGGTGGGACGCCCCGTGTGCCGGCGCGCGCTCGTGTGGCCTGCCTGCGCAGGATGACTTGGGTGCTCGTCCCCTGATAGACGCTGGAAGGAAACCGTCATCGCTCAGCGTGCGGCGCGTCCGGTCGGCGCAATCGCCCACCGAGGACGCGCGGCACACAGCCACGACGACCAAGATCGCGGCCAACCAACCCGCCATCAGAAGACCTGAGAGTACAAACCAGATCATCCGCAACGTTCTCTTGTGACGAGACACGTGCGCACTGGCTCACACCCTCGCATGCAAGAGGGCATTGGAACGCATCCGTCGGACGTAAACACCCCGTAACGAGCGAGGGTTCATCACGGCGGGTGTGTGAGTCCTCATGTCCCCGGGCTTCCTATCGTTGCCCGGTGAACCTTTTCCGGAGGAAGCGGAACGACGGTCGCGACGCTTCAGCGTAACCAGGAATGTCGATGGCTTGCTGGAGGCGCTGGGCTCGCACGATATCGCGCCAGGCCCGCAGGGCCGACCGGCGGATCTCGCGGTCCCGATTCGCGAGCAGGCGACGGTCGCCCTGGGCGAACTTGGTGATGTGCGGGCTCTCGACGGCCTCGTGCAGGCTCTGGGCGATCGCGCCGAGCGAGTACGGCTCGCGGCGGCCGTGTCGCTGGGCATGCTTGGTTCGCCGGATGCCGCCGAATGGCTCAGCAAGGCCGTAGCGGGCTGGTCGAGGCCCGAGCACCCCTCTCTGCCAACGTCACGTGAGACGCCCATGACCCCGCAATTACTGGGTCCCGCGGGCGAGAACGGAGCACACGATGTCGTGGATGGAGAAGAACGGAGCCGCCGGGCGCGAAGCGCAGCGAGCCGTAGGCGAGCGCAGCGCAGCGCCCGCCGGGCGCGCCGCGCCGCGCCGGAGGGTGATCCCGAGCTCGTCGAGCGGCCGAAGCGTCGGCGGTCAGCGCGGAGTACAAGCTGGCGATCCTGCACGAGGCCGACGCCCACACCAAGCAGGGTGAGATCGGCGCACTGCTGCGCCGCGAGGGCCTCTACTCCTCGCACCTGTCGAGCTGGCGTCGCCAGCGCGACGAGGGCGCGCTCAAGGAGCTCGCCCAGAAGCGCGGGCGCAAGCCGGCCGGCCGGCGCGAGGTGGAGAACGCCGAGCTTCGCCGCCGCGCCGAGCGCGCCGAGCTCGAGCTCGCCAAGGCACAGCGGGTGCTCGAGGTGCAGGGAAACGTCTCAGCGCTCTTGGGCGATCTGCTCGGGCCGAAGAGCGCGAAGGAGAGCACCGAGCGATGATTGAGCAGACGGTCGAAGAGCTCACCCCGATCGGAGGTCGACGCTCAGGCCGTTGTGGGTGAGCGCGCGCGCCCCGGCCTCGCCGCGGGTGCCCACGTCGGACACGGCCGACAGGCCCGAAGGCCCGGCTGAGCGCATCGGCGTCGTGCGCCGTGGCCACGATCTCGAGGTCCTTGACGGTCTCCGTGCCGCGCCGGGCGCTGCCGGCGATCTCCACCCGGTCGGCGGCGGGATGCTCGCGGAGGGACGCGGCGAGCTCCTCGGCCACCCCCAGGGCCTTCGAGAGCAGGGTGCGTCGGCGCGGGCGACCGTCGGCGCCGGCGCCGCATGCTGCGCCGCACGTCGGTCGACGAGCTGCCCCAGCTGCTGAACGTGCTACGGGGGCGAGATGAGCCTGGTCGGGCCACGCCCGCTGGTGATCGAGGATGACCAGCGCGTCGAGGGCTAGCATCGCCGGCGCCTGCACCTGACCCCGGGCATGACCGGGCAGTGGCAGATCCTCGGCTCCTCGCGGATCCCGCTCCGGGAGATGGTGACGATCGACTACCTGTACGTGGCCAGCTGGTCGCTCTGGAGCGACGTGAAGATCCTGCTTCGGACCGTGCCGTACATGCTGGCGCGACGGGGCCTGTAGGCCGCCTCCTCAGAGAGTCCGACCGGACCGGCCCCTCGTGCCGGCGGAGACGTGGTGGCGCCGGTCGGGAGACCGCACCGGAGCTGAGTAGGGCCGTGCTGCGGCCGGTACTCCGAGAGGTCCGTCGGCGCGTCCCCTTCGCGGCCGCGCGGCAGAGGCAAAGAATCAGCAGAGCCGCCGCCGCCCAGCTCGCCGTGAGCGCTGCGCCCGTCGTGAGCCAGCTCATCGAACCGTGCTCCCGGTGGATACGACGAGGCTGACGGTTGCGGTGCCCACCCCGCGCGCACTCTCCCATGCAGCCGGAGACTCAAGCGTCCGTACCGGACGGAAGCGCCGCTCTTTGCGGCCAGGACGGGCTGTCCGCGACCGAAGACCGGCGCTACCGGCACGCCCGCGGCTTCGCCCCTCGTTCGGGGCGCTTGCCACCGAGCAGCCGGACGACGGTGACGTCGGCTCGCACCTGCAGACGCAGCCGCTTCGCGGAGCCGCACGCGACCCGGGCACGCGCGGAGAGCCCGGGCCGGTAGACCTCGACGCCCGGAGCCCGGGGACCGAGGCGAACGGTAAGGGGGCGCGACTCCGCCGTGAGCGGCACGCGCTTGAACCGGTCCCACACGCGGACGTCCCTCCACACGGCAAGGAAAACGTCCGCACCCCGGCGCAAGAGCACCCGGCGCAGCTCCGGCCCACCCCCGCGGAAGCGCAGAGGGCCGGTCGGAACGGCCCGGCCGCCGCCGGACGTGGCGGGCTGCAGCACGCGGAGGAGGTTGCGTACCGCATGGAACACCGGCTTGCGCGTGAAGTCCGTCCGCAGAAGGCCGAGGCTGTCCTCGTGCTGGCTCCGGCCGGGATCCGGCCGCTGGTCGACCAGCTCGTAGACGAAGCTCCGCTCGATGCCAAACGCGAAGTGATCGAGCAGCGCCCGCGGAAGGTAGACCGCCGCGGCCTGCTCGGAAGCCGGCAGGTGGGTGGCGGTCGTGGCCACGGCGTTGTGGTAACCGAGCTCCGTGGCCTGGATCGGCTTGGAGCCCGACTGGCGAGCGGCCAGCGACGTCTCGTAGGCGAGGTGCCCGAGACTGGTCGGGTCGCCGCCGGCGTAGGGATGGATGTTCCCGGCGTCGAGGAAGCGCGCCACGGAGCCGAAGCTCTCCCGGCTCGCGACCTGGCTGAGAGACGGGCCGATCACCCTCATCCCGTCCAGGCGCGGGTCGCTCCTCACCCGCTCGAACAGGCGTTGCTGATAGCCGCGCAGGCGAGCGGCCCAGTCGGGATCCCCTGACAGGTCGTACTCGTTGGGGCCCTCGACAGCCTGGACCGCCGGTAACAGGCTCGGGTCGCTCACCGCACCGAGATACTCCCCCAGGCGATCGGGTACGGGCCTTCCGAGGATCAGCTGCAGCCTGAACCCCAGCGAGCCGAGCCGGGCCAGGAAGTCCCGCTGGGGGGGGCTGCCCGGCTCGATGCCGTCGCGCAGGTGGCGCACACCCAGCTCCTGGAGCGCCGCGAGGATCCGGCCGTAGTCGCGATAGCTCGTGTCGAAGTAGGTGAGGTGGGTGTTCACTCCGATCGAATCGACGAACGACTCGACCTGCCCCGGGTGCCGCTCGAGCTTGCCCAGGCGGGCGAAGCCGCGCAGCACCGGAGCGCCTTCCCTCGAGGGCGGGGGCGTCTTGGCGGCTGCGGCCTGCGAGCCGAGCACCAGGCTCCCGAGCAGCCCGATCAGCAGTATCGAGCGGAGAGGATGAATAGAGCAGGAGGGCATTCGGGGGATTCTTCCCCGGGAACGTACGCCAGGCGCCGGAAAGTCCCTTCCGGCAACTTCAGGGTAGGTGATCATCGGCCGCTGCGCGCCGCCCGCCACGGCGGCGGCGGCGGGGCGGCGGGCGGAGGCAATAGTCTCGCCCGGCGTGGCGGCCGACCACCCGATCGCGCTGGTGCACGACTACCTGCTGGTCATGCGAGGAGCGGAGCGGACGTTCGCGGCCATGGCGGAGATCTGGCCGGACGCCCCGATCCACACCCTCCTGTACGACGAGCACGGCACGCAGGGGCGCTTCGCGGGGCGCACCGTCGTGACGTCCCCGCTGCAGCGCACGGGCGTCGGCCAGTCCGGCTTCCGCCGCCTGCTGCCGCTGATGCCGGTCGCCGCCTCGCGGCTCCCAGTCGGCGGGCACGAGCTCGTGGTCTCGAGCTCCAGCGCCTTCGCCCACGGCGTGCGCGCCGGGGCCGGTGCCGTGCACGCCTGCTACTGCCATTCGCCGTTCCGCTACGCCTGGCACGAGCGACGGCGGGCGCTCGAGGAGACCCCGGCTTCGCTGCGCCCCGCCCTCGACGCCACGTTGCGCGCGATCCGAGCCTGGGACCGCCGCGCCGCGCGGCGGGCCACCGGCTACGTCGCCAACTCGGAGATCACCCGCGAGCGCATCGCGTCCTTCTGGAAGCGCGACGCCCGAGTGGTGCATCCTCCCGTCGCGGTCGAGCGCTTCCGCGCGGGCCGGCCCGAGGCCTTCCTGCTGGTGGTCGGGGAGGTCGTCGGGCACAAGCGGACCGAGCTCGCCCTCCAGGCGGCGCGCGCGGCGCGGCGGCCGATCACCGTGGTGGGCACGGGCCCCGACCTCGACCGGCTGCGAGAGGAGCACGGGGGGCACGCCCGCTTCCTCGGGCGGGTGGACGACACGGAGCTCGCCGAGCTCTACTCCCGTGCACTGGCCCTCGTGGTGCCGGGCGTCGAGGAGTTCGGGATCGCGGCCGTCGAGGCCCAGGCGGCGGGCCGCCCGGTGCTGGGGGCGAGAGCCGGAGGGCTGCTCGAGACGGTGATTCCCGGCACCACCGGAGTCCTCGTGCCGCCCGACGACCTCGGCGCGCTGACCGCGGCCATGGCCGGGACGGACTTCACAGCCTTCGACCCGGCGGCGATCCAGGCTCAGGCAGCGAGGTTCTCGACCGAGCGCTTCCAGCAGCGGCTGCGCGAGGAGGTCGGCCGCCTCACGGGACGGGCCTGCTAGCCGGCTTTCACCTCGAAGGGCACGCGTCTGGCGGTGGAGACGTTTCCGACAGGGTCGATGGCCGTGAGCGCCAGCCGATACGAGCCGGCGGCGAGCGGCCGTCCGGCCGCGCGCCCTCGGAAGCGCAGGAGGTTCGAGCCCCGCGACCCGCGCTTGACGAGCTCGTCACTCACGACGGCGCGAATCCCGCACCGGCGCCCGCGGCGATTCTGAGCACTGGCCGCCCGGCAGGTCCCGCGCACGCGCCGGCCAGCGAGCCGGCGCTCGACGGTCACGCGCACCCGGGCGTCCTCGGAGAGGTCGAACAACAGCTGCAACGGCCGCATCGAGCGGCCGGGCCGGATCTTGAAGACGTCCGTGGGAGCGAGCCGGGCCGCGGTGATCACGGGCGCCACGCGCTCGCTCTCGTCGCTCGCCTGCCGGCCGGGCGTCAGCTCGATGACCTTCGGGTCCGCGGTCACGTCCACCGGCAGCCGGCGCACCCGCTCCGTGGTGCCCTGAACGTCTGCCGAGAGCACGGGCCGGAAGGTGCGGGCCATGCCGATCGGGTCGGCGAAGTTGACCGTGACCGCCCGCTCGCGGACCGGCATGGGCACGCGGGCGCCCGCGTCCCACACGGTGGCGTTCTGCCAGATCACGAGGTAGAAGCGGCCGTCGCGCTTGCGCAGGAGCAGGCTGCGGGTGCCGGCCGTCTGGCCCTCCAGCCGGTAGTCGAGCCGGCCGGGGTCGAAGCTCGGGCCCGGGTCGGCGAGGAGCGCGTTGAGGCGCCTGAGCGACTCGAAGCTCGGCTTGGGGGAGAAGTCGCGGTGCAGCAGGCCGAAGCGCGCCTCGGAGTTCGTCGCCTCCGGATCGTGGAACTCGTCGATGAGCTCGTAGGAGAACGTGCGGGCGACACCCTGGCGGAAGTACTCGAGGAAGAGCCGCGGCACGTAGGTGCCGGCGGCGTCCTCCGACGCGGGGAGGTGCCCGGAGCTCGAGGCCGTGGCGTTGTGATACCCGGTCTCGGTGGCCTGGACCGGCTTGGCGGCCGAGTTGCTGGCGGCAAGCGCCAGCTCGCTCGCCACGTTGCTCTCGGGCGCCCAGCCGCCGGGGTAGGAGTGCATGTTCCCGTAGTCGAGCGACGCGCTCACGTCGCCCAGCCGCGCGCGGCTGTCGGCGTAGATGAAGCTCGGGCCGACCACGGGGAGGTGCCGCAGCGCCGGGTCGCCCTTCACGGCGGCGTACAGGCGGCTCTGGAAGGCGCGCAGGTCGCTCGGCCAGTTCGGGTCGCCCGAGGCGTCGTACTCGTTGGTGCCCTCCACCGCCTCGACCGAGCCGGACAGCTGGTCGCGCAACGTGGCGGTGAGGCGCGGCAGGTCGATATCGGGACGCCCGGCGATCAGGGTGCTCCGTATTCCGCGCCGGCCGAGCGCCTCGAGCGCCGCCCACTGGTCGGGCCGGCCCGGCACCACGCCGTCGCGCACGTGACGAACCCCGAGCTCGGCCAGCCGGTCGGCCACCCGGGCCTGGTCGCCGTAGGGCGTGTCGTTGTAGGACATGTGCACGTTCACGCCGACCGAGTCGACGAAAGAGTCGGCTGGGCGGGCGGTCTCGGCGAGGGCGGAGCCCGGCACGGTGAGCAGCGCGAGGGCGCCCGCGGCGAGGGCCGAGCGGAAGGCGATGGGCAGGGACGGCATGCCCCCCTGGAATCGGCGCCACGCCGGTGCCGCAAGAGATCGTCTGGACGAATGGCCGATGCCGGCCGGAGCGCGGTGCTCGCCCTATGTTGAGGGCGGTGGACGGCCACCCCGAGAGCACTACCGACGAGGTACCGGAACCTGGCCGCGGCAGGGGCCGGCTGCTGGGGGCGGGACTCGTGCTCCTGCTCGCCACCGGCGCAGCGGTGCTGGCCGTCCTGATCTCGGCCTCGGGCGACGACCGCCGTCCGCCCGACCGGACGCGGGCCTTCGCCACGGCCGAGGAGTTCGCCGACTCCGTCGGTGTGAACGTGCACATGTCCTACAACGACACGCCGTACGGCGATCTCGAAGGGGTTCGCGCCGCGCTCAGAGACCTCGGCGTCCGCCACGTGCGCGACGGGATCGAGCCCGACCGGCCCGATCAGTACCGCGCGCTGCGCGAGCTCGGCCGCGACGGCCTGCGGGCCACCCTGATCGTGGGCCGCCCGGGCACGGACGGACTGCTTCCCCGCCTGCTCGACGTGGCCGCCGGCGAGCTGCGGCCCGTGCTGGAGGCGCTGGAGGGCCCGAACGAGTACGACGTGGCCGGTGACGACGACTGGCCGGCGTCGGTGGCCAGGTATCAGGGCGAGCTCGTGGACGCGGCCCGGTCGCGACTCGACGGGGTGCCGGTCCTCGGGCCGTCGCTCGTGGAGCGCGGGAGCTTCGGGCGGCTCGGCGACACCGGTGTCCGCGCGGACCTCGGGAACCTCCATCCCTATCCGGGCGGGCAGGCGCCGGAGCCGGATGTCGAAGACCAGCTGGCGCTGGCCGCGGCGGTGAGCGGCGACCGGCCGGTCGTGGCCACCGAGACCGGGTACCACACGGCGATCGAGGCCGAGGAGGGCCAGCCGCCGGTCTCGGAACGGGCGGCGGGGATCTACCTGCCGCGCCTGTACCTCGAGTACTTCCGGCGCGGCATCGTGCGCACCTTCGCCTACGAGCTGATCGACGAGTTCGAGGACCCGGGACGCGTGAACGCGGAGGCCAACTTCGGCCTCCTGCGGCGCGACTTCTCGCCGAAGCCGGCCTTCGCCGCGCTGGCCAACCTGATGCGGCTGATGCGCCCGCCCGCGGGCGGGCCGTCGGGTGCCGGCCCGGGCCGACCGGAGCTCGAGGTCGAAGGGGCCGGCGACGGCGTGCGCCAGCTCCTGCTCGAGCGCTCCGACGGCGCCCACCTCCTCGCCCTCTGGCGTGACGCGAGCGTGTGGGACACGGGCGGGCGCGTCGACCGCGACCCGCCGCCCCGAGACGTGCGCGTGCGGCTGGGCGAGCCCGTCGCGCGCGCCGAGGTGCACCGGCCCAGCCGGTCGAGCCGCGCGGAGGCGGTGCTGCGCGAGGCGCGCGACATCGACGTGGAGCTGACCGGCGACGTGGCGGTAATAGTGCTCGAGCCCTGAGCGGCTGAGGAGCTACCGCCCCGCGAGCGCGGCGTCGTAGGCGGCGCGCACCCGCTCGACGTAGGCCGGGAGCGAGAACTCGGCCCGCGCGCGCTCCGCTCCGCGCCGGCCGAGCTCTTCGCGCCAGCCGGCGTCGGCGAGCAGCCGGCGCACCGCCGCGGCCCAGCGCTCGGGATCGCGCGGCGGCGCCAGCAGGCCGCTTTCGCCGTCGACGATCACCTCGGACGGGCCGCCCACCGCGGTGGCAACGACCGGCACCTCGAGGGCCATGGCCTCGATTACGACGAGGCCGAAGGGCTCCTCCCAGGACGGAACGAGCACGGCGTCCGCGGCACGCATCACCAGTGGCACGTCGCCCTGCTCGCCGAGGAAGACGACGTTGTCGGTGACCCCGAGGCGACGTGTGAGCCCCTTGATCTCGGCGAGGTAGGCCCGGTTGTCGAAGCGCGTGGCCTCGGCGGTGAACTTGGGCGACCCGGCGATCACCAGCCGCAGGTTCGGCCAGTCGGGCACCAGGGAGGCGAGCGCCCGGATGGCCACGTCCTGGCCCTTCCACGGCGTGATCTGGCCGACCGCCGCGAGCACCGGTCCCGCCGTGGCCAGCCCGAGGCGCGCACGGGCCTCGGGCTGGGAGGCGACCCCGGGGTCGAAGCGGCGCAGGTCGACGGGGTTCAGCACCACGTGGCCCGGCGTGCGCGCCCCCAGCAGCCGCAGGCTGCGCTCGGTGTGCCGCGAGTTGGCGAGCCAGACGCGCGCGCCCCAGTCGATCGCTCGCACGACCGCCCGGCTGGCCAGGCCCTCGGGCAGGACGTCGTGGGCGTGGGCCGCGAGTGGGCGGCCGGTGAGGCGCGCGATCGGCGCCGCCAGCAGGCCGGCGCGGAAGCTGTTGGCGTGGAGCAGGTCCGGCGCCTCCGCGCGCACTACTCCGAGCAGTTCGAAGGAGTCCCGCATGAGCTCCCCGACCGCGCGGGGCGTGTGACGCGGGTGCAGTCGCAGGCTCCCGGCGGTGCCCCTGAGGCGCCGGCACCTGATCCCGAGCTCCGACACGGCTTCGGCCAGCGGGCCTTCGGGGCAGGCGACCACGACCTCGACGTCGCTCGGCATGCCCTCGAGAAGCGACAGCATCGAGCGCTCTCCGCCGCTCATCTGCGCCGTATGGTTGAGAAGGAGAACTTTCAGGGGTCGCTCCCGTGGCCCATTACCATCACCTGATCTTGCCAAGGCACGGCCGCCTCGGTTCGTCCGCATGATTCGCCAGGACGCTGCCCTACCTCAGCCGCTGCTCGTGCTGATGGCTGTGGGCGTCGCTGCCGTCGTCGGGGCGCTGGCCGTTCTGTCCGTGCAGGCCGCCCTCACGGCTGTGCTGGTGGTGACGCTCGTGGCGGCCTACCTGCACTCGCCGCGGCTCGGCCTGCTGCTGCTGTGGGCGCTATGGCTGCTCGTGCCGGGGGTGAGGCGCCTGCTCGCCCTGCTCGGGCCCGTCCCCGGCAACGACCCGCTCTCGGTGCTGCCCTTCGTGGCCACCGGGGCGCTCGGCGTGCTCGAGGCCCAGCGCTGCCGGCTGGACGGTCGCGCTCGCTACCTCGTGGCCATGGCGGTCGCGGGGCTCGCGTTCGGCGTGCCGCTGGGGCTGCGCAGCCCTCAGGCGCTCGTTTTCGCCGGACTGGCGTACTTCGCCGCGGTGTCCGCGTTCTTCATCGGATGGGCAGAGGTCGAGCGTTCGCGCGGCTCGTTCAGCCTGCGCACGGCGCTGCTCGCGGGGGCTCCCGTGATCGCCGCCTACGGCGTCTACCAGTACTTCGACACGCCGCTGTGGGACGAGATGTGGATCGCCTCGGTCGACTTCGAGTCGCTGGGTGCGCCGGAGGAGGGCAAGATCCGGATCTTCTCGAGCCTCAACTCCCCGGGCGCCCTGGCCGGAGTTATGTCGCTCGCCATGATCTTCGCCCTGGGCTCCCGGCGCCTCGGCGTGGGGCACGCGCTGGCGATCGTGCCCATCACGGCTGCCCTGGCGCTCACCTACGTGCGCGGCACCTGGATCGCGCTGCTCGTGGCGCTGCTGGCCTTCGCCGCGCTCGGGCGGGCCCGCAGCGCCCCGAGGGTCGCCTCACTGCTCGTCTTCTTCACCGTGCTCGTGCTCGCCGCGGGCTACGCCGGGCCCACCGGCGCGGCGTTCAAGGAGCGAGTGAGCACAGCCGGGGAGCTCGGCGACGACATCTCGGCCACCGAGCGGCTGTTCCGCTTCCAGGAGATCCCCTCGGCTGCGCGCTCCGCCCCTGCCGGGCGCGGCCTCGGCCAGGCCGGGGAGGCCTCGGAGCTGACCGACCGGCCGGGAGGGCCGTCCGACATCCAGAAGTATCCGGACAACGGCATCCTCGCCCTCATATTCCAGTCCGGCCCGGCGGGCGCGCTGCTCGTGATGGGCGCCCTCCTCTGGGGGCTCTCGATCGCCGTCCGCCGCGCGCTTGGCCGCAGCGCCGAGGCGATCGACCTGGTGATCGCCACCGCGATTGCCTTCCTCGTCGTGGCGATGCTCTTCGGCGACACGCTCTTCGGCATCACCGGAGCGATCCTCTGGTACCTGCTCGGGATCGCCCTCGCCCGGGCGCAGGCCGAGGAGCCGGCAGAGCCGCCGCAACGCACCGCCCGGCGGGCGCCTGCCGCGCGAGTACGATCGTCTCCCACGCCCCGGCGGGTCCCGGTGGAGGCGGGAGCAAGCTTTGCCAGACGAGCGTAGAGACACGAGCTTCACCGGTGTGCTCGCCGCGCTCAGGCGCCGGTGGTACATCGTCGTGCTCTGCGCCGTGATCGCCCCGGCGGCCGCCGTCGCCTACTCGAGCAGCAGGGAGAAGCAGTACTCGGCGTCGGCGGTGATCCTGTTCAGCGACCGGGGGCCCGGGGAGCAGCTCCTGACCCAGGCGGGGCCGCCTTCGGCCGAGGACCGCAGGCGCAATGTGGCCACGAGCGTCTCGCTGATCTCGCTGCGGCCGGTTGCCGACCGCGTGGCCGAGGAGCTCGGTGGCGGCGCCGACCCAGACCGACTCATCAAGAACGTGTTCGTGGAGACCGACGAGAACGCCGACACCGCAACGCTTCGCGCCACCGATCGGGAACCCGAGCAGGCGGCCCGGATAGCGAACCTCTTCGCCGAGCAGTTCATCGAGTCCCGCAGGGAGTCCGGGCGGATGGCGGTCCGCGAAGCGCAGGCCGTGGTCGAGCGCGAGTTCGAGCAGCTGTCGCCGCGACGGCGCCGAGGCGAGCGAGGTGACGATCTGCGCACGCGGATCCAGGATCTGGAGCTGCTCGCGGCCCTGCAGAGCGGCAACGCGGAGCTCGTGGGTCGGGCGCGCGCGCCCGACGACCCGGTGTCGCCGCGGCCGCGCCGCGACGGCATCCTGGCGGCCCTGCTCGGGTTGGTGCTCGCGGTGGCGCTCGCCCTGCTCGTCGACCGGCTCGACCGTCGCATCCGCGACGCCGGGGAGATCGAGCGCACGCTCGACCTGCCGGTCCTCGGGGTGGTGCCACCCAGCCGTCGTGACCTGCGCGGCGGGGACTGGGTGAGAGCCGGCAAGGTGGCCGAGGCGTTTCGCTCGCTGCGCGTGAACCTGCGCTACCTGAACGTGAGCCGGCCGGTCCGGTCGGTGCTTGTGAACTCCGCGGGTGAGGGCGAGGGGAAGACGACCGTGGCCGTGCAGCTCGCGTACACCGCGGCGGCGGCCGGGGCCGACGTGCTGCTGGTGGAGGCCGACATGCGCCGGCCCGCCTTCGATGCCCGCCTCGGGCTCGACCAACCCGTCGGCCTGCCCGACGTGCTGGCCGGGCTGGCCGAGTTCAACCACGTCGTCGCCGTCCATTCCCTCGACCCGTCGGGCGAGCACGAGACCGCGACCATCGACGTGATCTCCGCCGGCCCCAACCTGCCGCCGAACCCCGGCGACCTGCTCGAGTCGCCGCGCATGGCGCGCCTCCTCCAGGACACCGGGAGCCGTTACGACATGATCGTGATCGACGCGCCCCCGATCACTTCGGTCTCCGATGCCGTGCCGCTGCTGCGGCTGGTGAGCGGAACCCTCGTGGTCACGCGGCTCGGCACCACTACGCGTGGCACGCTCGCCGGCCTCCGCTCCCTGCTCGACCAACTGGCCGTGCCGGTGCTGGGCGTGGTCATCAACGGCGCCGAGGCGGAGGGCTACGGCTACGCCGGCCAGAAGCCGTCCCGGGCCACGCGGCGCCGGCGCCCCAAGCGCGCCGCCGCGGCCGTCCCCGCGGGCGCCTACGAGCGCGACGCAGCTCTCGTTGAGCGGAACGAGCCCGAACGGCTCGAGGACGACCGCGGGCCAGTGGCGGCAGAGGAAGACGGAGAGGAGCTCGCAGAGCGCGGCCCGGCCGCCGGCGGCTCGGCGCGCGGCCGCGTGGAATAGGTCCTCTGGACGCTCCGCCCGCCATGCCGCCGGACGACCCGCCGGGCGACGACCCGCAGCAGGAGGACCTGCGCGAGCGGGTGCCGAGGCTCGAGCGCGAGCTGACTGCCGCGGCGCGCCGCAACGTCGACGCGCGCGCGGCGCTCGAGGACGCGCTCCGGGAGGTTCTCGAGGAGCGTGCCCTCCGTATGGCCGCCGAAGAGGCTCTCCGTGGCGACCGTCAGCACGAGGACGACGTCCGTGCGGAGCTCGACCAGGCCCGCGCCGAGGGGCGGCGGCTCGAGGAGCAGCTGGCCGAGCTTGCGCGCATCGCCCAGGCCGACCCCCCCGAGCTCGACGAGCTGCGCGCCGAGACGTCCGCCCTGGGCGAGCGGTTGGCGGAGGTGACGGCGGCGGGCGAGCAGGCGCGCGCCGAGGCTGAGCGCCGTGCGGTAGAGCTAGCGGAGGCCGAACGGCGGATCGTGGCAGCCCGCGAAGACGTCGAGCGCGAGCTGCGTGGACGGCTCGAGTCGGAGGAGCGGGCGCACGTCCTGGAGGACCGCCTGACGGGCGAGGCCGCCACGCTGAGTGCCGAAGTTGAACATCTCACCGCCGAGCTGGAAGCGCGCGGCGCGGAGCTCGACCGGCGCGCCACCGAGCCCGACGAGCGGCTGGCCGCGACGATGCGCGAGCTGGAGGACGAGCGCCAGCGCACTGCTGTCGCCGAGGCCGCGGTGCGCTCGCGGGAGGAGACGCTGCGGGAGTCCGCGACGGCGCTCGAGTCCGCGACACGAGCTCGGGAGGAGGAGCTCATGCGCACCGTCGCGGCGCTCGAGGCCGAACGCGAGGAGGCGCGAGCCGAGGGCCTCGACCTCGGCGAGCGGCTGTTCGAGGTAGAGGCCGGCCTGGCGCAGGCGCGTGCGGAGGGCGAAGCGGGCGTGGCGCGTGCGCGTGCAGAGGGCGAGGCGGGCGTGGCGCGTGCGCGTGCAGAGGGCGAGGCGGGCGTGGCGGCGGGGCGTGCGGAGGTCGAGCGCGAGCTGCGAAGGCGCCTCGAGCTCGAGCAGGCCCTGCGCGAGGCGCAGGCGGGCCACGCCGAGCAGATCGAGCAGGCCCGCGGCGAGATCGCTCGCCTGCTGTCCGACCCGGCGTACCGAGCCGAGGCCGCCGAGCAGCGCGCGCAGGCCGGCGACGAGGACCAGCCGGGCGGAGAGGACGCGATCCTTCGGCAGCTCGAGGCCGAGGAGGCGGCGCGCGACGCCCGGCGGGCCGGGCGGCGCTGACGTACTCCACCCTCAGCGGGCCTGAGCCGCGAGCACCTCCCGCAACAGCTCGTCGAGACGCTCCCCGATCGACGGCCACGTGAACTCGGCGGCGCGCTCCCGGCCCGCCGCCCCCATCGCCCGCACCCGCTCCGGGTCCTCGAGCAGGTCCGCCAGGGCCGCCGCGACGGCCGCGGGGTTGCTCGGGTCCACGAGCACCCCGGTCCGGCCGTCGACGATCGCGTCGGTCGCGCCGCCGACGTTGCCGGCCACCGCCGGCAACCCGTGTGCCGCGGCCTCCATGTAGACGATGCCAAAGCCCTCTCCGCCGCCCTCCGGCGACAGGCGGCTGGGCATGGCGAAGACGTGCGCGCGCCCGAGCCGGCGGTCGCGCTCACGGTCCTCGACCGTGCCCACGAAGCGCACGTGGGCGCCCAGGCCGAGCTCTTCGGCCGTCGTTCGCAGCTCGGGCCCGAGCGGGCCGTCGCCGACCACCACCCACTGAACCTCGGGAACGCGCTCGATCACCGCCGGCAGCGCCCGCAGCATCACGTCGTGGCCCTTGTAGCGATCGACGAGCCGGGCGACCGTGACGATCGTCGGGCGGGGGTCCTTCGGCTCGCTCGTCGTGGCAGCCGGCAGGTCGACCCCCGGCGGCACGATGTGCACGCGGCGCGGGGCAGCACCGGCGGCGCAGGCCAGGGCGGCCGTGTGGCGGCTGACGGCGATGCACGCGGTGGCGCGACAGACCGCGAAGCGCGCGAGGGCAGGGCGCGCCGTGACCTCGTCCGCGTGCAGGTACTGCACGAAGGGAGCGCCGAGGTGGCGCTGGACCAGGGCGGCCGCCGGGCTCGTGGCTATGTGGACGCTCAGCACGATCCGGGGACCGAACGCCACCGCCTCGCCGATGCCCCGGAGGTTGAGCAGCACGTTGCCGGCGCGCCGCGAGCCCCACTCGGGAACGCGGCGGACCGCTGCCCCCCCGGGCCCGGCTTCGGGCCCGTCCGCCGAGCCCAGCGTGACCACGCGCACCTCGAAGCCGCCGTCGAGGTGCTCCACCACCCGCTCGGCCACGTGCTGTATGCCGCCCGCCGCCGGTGGGTAGTCGGGAGTCAGGACCAGCAGGCGAGGATGACCGGTACTCATGCGGGCGGCGAGGACCGAGAGCGGGGCGACGGCCGGCTTGGGCCCCCCTCCAGAAGCTCCGCCGGAGGATGTGGCGTCGCCCGGGCGTTCTGCCGCTCCCACAGCTTGGCGTAGCGGACGTACTCGCTGGTGGCCTTCAGAAGCGACCATATGAGGCCGCGGGCACCGAGCCTGAAGCCGCGCTTGTACACGTAGCACCAGAGGAAGCGCAGCAGCGACCGGTAGAGGATCTTCGCCCCGGTGGATCGCACGCCCTGGCCGTCGAGCATCTGCGCCTCCACCGTCGCGTAGCGGTTGAACACGGTCACGTACTCGTCCATCTCGTAGGCCCGCCAGTGCAGCAGGACGCCGTCGAGGGGGATCGAGCGGCCCGGCACCCGCACCTCCTCGTGCACGATGTCGGCCGCGTCGTAGCCGCTGCGCGTCCGGTTGAAGAGGCGCACGAAGCTCCGCCGCTTCGAGCGCCGGCTCTCGTTGGGAAGCAGCACGCCGAGGAAGTCCCCGCGGCGGTCCACGCTGTAGCCATCGTCCGGGTCCATCGGGCCCCCGGCGACCGCGACGATCGAATCGGCGAGGCGCGGGATCACGATCTCGTCGCTGTCCAGGTAGAAGACCCAGTCGTGCGACGCCAGCTCGATGGCCCGCACCCGTTGCGGAGCCCAGCCGAGCCACTCCTGCTCGTGCACCACCGCTCCGCTGGCCGCAGCTATCTCGCGCGTGCGATCGGTGCTTCCCGAGTCGAGGACCAGCACCTCGTCGGCCCACGATGCGCTGCGCACGCACCGCTCGATGAAGCGCTCCTCGTCCTTGGCAAGGATGATCACCGACACCGGCGTGCGACCCGGGGCCGCCCGCTTGAACCTGCTCTCGTGCGGCTCGGGCTGGGAGAAGGCTGGCCTGGCGACGGGGATCGATCCGGTCGGATTGGTGCGCCCGCCCGGCGCAGGAGACGCGCGAGGACGGTGATCGCAGCGCCCAAGATACCGAGGGAAGGCGCGCTGGCTAGCGTTCGCCCGGTCTCCGGTGCGTGTCCTCTGCATCCCGCGAGGTGCTCGAAGCGCTGCGCGAGGTTTGTTAGTCGCGCAGCGCGCGCAGCCGCCCGGGCAGCCGGCGCGCCCTCGGGAGCTGTCGCCTGACCTCGGCCGTCGTCCGGAACACCGCGCGCCACGGGGGCGCGCTCTGGCGGGCCACGCCCGCCCGCCAGGAACCGGCGGGACGCAGCTTGAGCCGTCGCCGCGTGCGCAGCTCGCGGACGGCGTCCCCCAGGCGAACGGGACGGGCGAGTGGATCGGCCTTGCCCCCGGCGACGTCGACGTCGAAGGGGAGCGCTCCCCACACCGTCGCCTCGGCCAGGCTCGGCCGCTCCCAGAACTCGGTGAGCACCGCCCCGAGCGCGGGACGCAGGTCCACGGCAGTGGCCAGGTCTGGCGACGCCGCCAGGAAGTGGTCCACCGTCCGGGCGAGGGCCTCGCGATAGCCCGACAGCCCCCAGGCCACGAGAGCCTCTTCGCGAGCGCTGTGCTCGAGCTCGGGCCTCACGCCCTCCGGATCGCCCCGATAGCCGACGGTGCGCCCGTGAGCGGCCTGGCAGAGCGCCTCGAGCAGGTTCTGCACACCGTACAGCCGCTGGGGCAGCCCCCGGCCGCGGGACAGGTCGAAGAGGAAGGCGCGCTGGCGCGGCGCCATCTCGGTGCCCACCGCGGCCTCGGCTCCCTCGAGCAGCCCAAGGTACAGCCAGGCCTCCGGCGGGGAGTGGCCCCCGGCGAAAAGGCTCCGCTCGAGCGCCAGGCCCATGTGGCCGAGCCACCCGATGTCCACCAGGCCGACCCGCTCCTCGCCGAGCAGTCCGACCTCTGCCAGGTAGCTAAGAAGAAGCTCTTGCTGAACGGAGGCCTCGCGGGCGAGCCGGCTGCGCAGCGGCTCGCTCTCGAGCAGCGCCACGACCTCGGCCTGGCCGGCGGGGAGCAGCAGCTCGTCCGCCCTGCCGGGTGCGAAGCGCGGATGGCCGGTGAGCTCGTGCGCCGTCGACGGATCGAGGTGCACGCGGCTGAGGATCGAGCGAGCCGAGCGGTCGGCGTCGTCCACGGCGAGCAGGCGCCCGGCCGCGAAGCCGCCCGAGGCGCCCGCCGCCGCGAACTGCCACGCCTGGCGCGACCCGTACAGGTATCGGCAGTCAACGGACAGGCCGGCCGCCGCCAGCACCGGGCGGGCCACCTGGAGCAGCACCTCGCCGTCGCGGGCCACGAAGAAGAGCCGGGTGAGCGACAGCCGGCGGCACTGCTGGGCCAGCCAGAGCGCGTACCCCACGAGCAGGGGCCCGGCCACGCCGGCGGCGACCGCGGCCAGGGCGGGCTCGACGCCCGCACCCACCGCGTCGAGGCGACCGAGCCGACTGGCCCCCGCCAGGCGGCTGGCGAGGCCGTCGGTGCTCGGGGCGTGGTGCTCGAGCAGCTCCTCGTAGCGATTCAGGCGAGCGGCGGGGGCGGCCTGGGCGCGCCATCCGCGGGCGCGCGCCATGCGCACGTCGCTGTACGGGTTGTCGCCCGTGTGCTCGAGCTCCGCGGCCGCAACTTTGAGATCGGCCCGGGCGATATCGAACAGGGCGCCGTCGAACTTCGAGCCACCCGCCTCACCCGAGACGTAGACGCGGTCACCCCGGCGCCAGATAGTCGCCGCCTCGAGCAGCTCGACGAGGAAGCCCGCCGGCAGCGGAGTGTCCGAGACGAAGGCGATCCGGCCGTCACCGCCGGCTCGGGCGCGCTCCACGGCCGCGGCCGCCCCCGGCACCGGCCGGCTGAGCTCCCGCTCGAGCTCGAGCTCGGCGGCCAGCGTCCGCGCCGCCGCGTCGGGGGCGAGCTCCAGCCGCCGGGCGAGCTCCTCGTGGATCGCCGCGAGCGTCGGCCGTACCTTGCCGTGGGCGACCACGTCGTGATCGACCTGCTGCCTGGTCCTGCCGAAGGCCTCGGCCGAGCACGCGATCAAGCCCTCCGCCCCCAACCGCTTCCCGAGCAGCCGGAAGACCGCGCCAGGGTCGCCGACGGCGCGCGTGAGCAGCGTGTCGAACACGTCGAACGACCGGATGGGCACGGCTTGCAAGGTAACCGCCGCCGCGCGTGTGAAGGTGCTCGCTACCTTGACCCGGGTCCCGCCGTGCGCCCCGCCCACCGCTCCTCCCTCGCCGTCGTGCTGATGCCCGGGCACGCCACGCGCCGGGTGTCTCGATGACCGGCGAGCCGCCCAGGGATCCGCTCGTCCCGCCCCTGGCGCCGGAGCCGGCCGGGCCGGAGCGAGGGTCGCCGTGGCAGGCGCTCGCGCGGGCAGGGTCGCTGGCCTTTGCCTCCAACATCGGCGTGCTCGTGGCCAACACGCTCACCGGAGTCTTCACCGCTCGGCTGCTGGGTGCCGACGGACGGGGCGTGCTCGCTGCCGTCATCGTCCTGCCGCAGGTGCTCGCGCTCCTGTTCGGGCTGGGCTGCTCCCGCGCCGTGGCCTACCACCGGACCCGGCACCCCGAGGACGGCGGCAGCCTCATCGCCACCTGGCTGCTCATACTCTTCGCCTGCTTCGTCGTGGCCTACACGGCCGCCTTCCTCCTGCTGCCCGTCATGCTGGCCGCCCAGCCCGACGAGGCGGTGACCTACGCCCGACTCTACCTGGTCACGGTGGCGACCGCGCTCGTGGTCGAGCTGGCCCAGGGCGCTCTGCTCGGCCAGCAGCGCTTCGCCCGCTTTAACGGGCTGCTGCTCGCGCAGCCCGTCCTTCTCGTGCTCACCTACTTCGTCCTCTGGCAGGCCGACGCCTTCCGGGTGACCACGGTGCTGATCGCCAACGCCGTTCTGGGCACCGTCGTGGCCCTCGTGACGCTCGGGATCGCGATACGCCTCGATGGACTGGCGCGTCCTTCCCGGCGCCTGGCCCGAACCACGCTCACCTACGGGCTCAAGGCCCACGGGACCACGCTGGCCGCCCTGATCAACATACGCCTGGACCTGTTGATAATCCCCGCCTTCCTGGCCGCGGCCAGCGTCGGGCTGTACGCCGTGGCGATCAACATCACCACCGCGCTTGCCCTGCTCGCGGGATCGCTCACCGTGTTCGTGCTCCCGGTGGCCGCGCGGCAGGGCGGACGCTCGCGGCAGGTGATCGTCGGGACGCTGTGGCTCACGATCGCCGTGGCCACCGGTGGGGTCGTCGCGCTGGCAGTACTCGCCGAGGTGGCCATCACGCTCGTGTACGGAGAAGAGTTCGCAAGCGCCGCCACGCCCCTGCGCATCCTGCTCACCGGCGCGGTGCCGGGCATCGCCACCGGCGTGCTGGTTGGAGGGCTCGACGCGATCAACCGCCCCCTCGCCGGATCGTTCGCCATCGCCTGCGGGGCGGTGGTCACGCTGGTCGGCCTGCTGCTGTTCCTGCGTACGGGGGGCATCGAGGCGGCCGCCGCCGTGAGCGCCGCCCAGGCGTGGGTGGCCTTCACGCTCGCGCTGCTGCTCTACCGCCGCGCGGCCGGGCTGCGCTGGGCGGAGCTGCTACCGCGCCGGAGCGAGTTGCGCCGGCTGCTCACCCTGGCCCGCCGTCGCCGTCGTGCCGCGGCGGGTTAAGGCGCCGCCGGGCGCCGGGTAGGCCGTGTGGTCAGCCGCGTGGGCCGAGCAGCTGCGCCTGCTCGAGCAGCCACGTAGCCCGGCGGCGGGCACGCGGCAACTCACGGGCGAGACGCCAGCGGGCTTGGAGGAGGTAGCGCACGCCGGCCCCGCTGGCCTCTGCCGTGCCCGCGGGCCAGGAGAAGGTGGGGCGCAGCTGCAGCCGGCCCGCACGGGCGGCCCGGACCACCTCGGCCAGCCTGACGGGCTGCGCGATCCGCACCGTCCGCGAGTGGGCCTGATCGACATCGGCCGGAAACGCTCCCCAGGCCATCACCTCGTCCGGCGTGGGCTGCTCCCAGAAGAGCTCGAGCACGTCGCGCAGCGCGGCGCGCACGTCGGCCTCGCGGTCCACCAGCTCCTCGTCGAGCTCGAGGGCGTCCGCGAAGGCCGCGATGGACGCCCGCACGAGAGGCAGTCCCCACTCGAGCACCGCTGTCGGAGGCTCGGCCTGCGTCGCCTCCACGCCGTCGCCCGTGCGGTCGTAGCCCGTGACCGTCCCATGGTCGGCGGCGCAGAACATCTCGATGCAGGCGGTCAGGTTCGGTGGGTGATCGACGAACCCGTGGCCCGCCGCCTGGTCGTAGTAGTAGGCGTCGAGACGCGAGACGAGGCCGTCACCGACGACGCGGTGGGCGTCGTCCCCCAGGCCGAAGAAGAAGAAGCGCCCCGGCGCGGACATCTCCGCCCGGGCGAGGGCGCCGGCCAGCGCCCGCGTCGTGCGCCCTCGCCAGCCGACGTCGACAATCCCGGCAGCAGACGCCTCCTCCAGGCCCTCCTGACGCAGGAAGTCGGCCAGCACCCCGTGCCGGAGGGCCGCCGCCGGGGCGACCTGCGCCTGCACCTCGGGGAGGGACCCCAGCCGGCCGATCTGTTCCCGCTCAGCCCTGCTCAGGTCGCGCTCCCACTCGGCAGGCGAGCGCAGCGCGCTCGGCAGCAGGTCGCTGACCTGCGCCGGCTCCAGGCCGAGCCCGCCCATGATCGACGCCACCGAACGGAAGTCGCGGTCGTCGTTCAGCGCCTCGAGCGTCCCGGCGTCGCCCAGGCCGGCCAGCATCCAGGCCTGACGGCTGCCGTGGAGATAGCGCAGCTCGATGCCCGTCTGCAGCCGCCGCTCCAGGCGGCGCGCGAGGTCGAGCAGTATCTGGCCGTCACGGCTGACGAAGTAGAGGCGGGTGAACCCCTCCTCGACGGCTCGCCGAAGCACCCACAGCGTCCAGCCGCAGAGCACCGGTGCGGCCACCCCGGTGGCCACGTCGACGAGAGCGCGATCGCGAGCGCCGGGGGCGGACGCGCTCGTCCGGGCCAGGCGCGAGGCGCCGGCCATCACCGACGCGAGCCCGCCGGTGGCCACCCGGTGGCGTTCGAGCGCCCGCTCGTAGCGATTCAGCCGGGCGGCGGGATGGCTCTCCGCACGCCAGCCCGACAGCCTCGCGTTGCGCCCGTCGGCAGTGGCGCTGTCGCCGTGGTGGGTGATCTGCCGGGGGTGCACGCCCAGCTCACGGGCCACCCGCGGGAACAGCGTTCCCTGCGCCTTGGACGCCTTGAGCTCGCACGAGGCGAACACCGGCTCGTGCCCATGGCGAAAGCCGTGGCTCTCGAGAAGCTCCCCGAGCTGTGCCGCGGTCAGGTTGGTGTCGCTGACGAAGACCACGCGCTCGCCGCGCTCGCGTGCTGCGGCCACCAGCTCGCGGGCTCCGGGCACCGGGCGGCTGAGCTGCTGCTCGAGTGCCAGCTCCTGCGCGGCCAGCTCGGCGGCCAGGGCGGGGCGTCCGAGCGCACGGGCGAGCTCATCGTTTATGCGCGCGAGGGGCGGGTCCCCGTCGGAGAGCACGAAGGCCCGCTCCTCGGCCAGCCGGCGCTGGCGCGCGAACGCCGCCGCATCGCCGTCGATCACACCGGACCTCGTGAGTCGCCGGCCCAGCAGGAGAGCCACCGCCTCGGGCTCGCCGACCGCCCGGGTGAGCAGAGTGTCGAAGACATCGAAGCTCGAAACCGACGTACCGCTCGCGCCCCCCATGCGCGACGAGGATGACAGGCAGCCCCGACCGCGCGGCCATGGGCGAGCCGGCAGAGGCGGGGCACGCGTCGCTATATTTTGTATAGCGCCACCCCCGAGCGAAGGAGCAGCACCATGGCCGGAACCATCGACACCGTGAGCGACTCGAACTTCCAGGCCGAGGTCATCGAGTCCGAGGTCCCCGTCCTCGTCGACTTCTGGGCTCCCTGGTGCGGCCCGTGCCGGGCCGTCGCGCCCGTGCTCGAGCAGATCAACGGCGAGAAGGACGACCTGCGGATCGTCAAGCTGAACATCGACGACAACCAGGCGACCGCCGCCAAGTACAACGTCATGTCGATTCCGACGATGATCGTGTTCAAGAACGGCCAGGTGGCCAAGCAGATCGTCGGAGCGCTGCCGAAGGCCCGGCTCGAGCAGGAGCTGGAGCCGGCACTCGCGTAGCCAGCTCGCCGTGCCGATCGTGACCATCCAGTGGTATGAGGGGCGCTCGGCCGAGCAGAAGCGCGAGCTGGCCGAGCGGCTGACGCAGCTGATCGCCGAGGTGGGGAAGACGGAGCCCGATCACGTGTGGATCCGCTTCGTGGACTCCCCCAAGGGCGACTGGGCCATGGGCGGGGAGCTCCAGGGTCAGTAGGCAGATGAGGGTCCAGGTCGTGGACCCGTCCGCCTACACCCCGCCCTACGACCACTCGCTCTGCGCGGCCCTGGCGGCGTCCGGATGCGATGTCGAGCTCCTGACCAGCCGCTTCCCGTACTCATCGGTTCCGCCGCCCGAGGGATACCGGCGCACCGAGGCCTTCTACCGGCGCTCGGGCGCGCTGCGCCGTGGCCGGCCGACGCGGCGGCTGGCAAAGCTCGTCGAGCACGTGCCGGACATGGCGCGCGCCCGGGCGGCGGCGGAGCGGGCGGATGTCGTCCACTACCAGTGGCTGCCGATCGAGCCTGTCGACACGCTCCTGCTGCCCCGGCGCCCGCGCGTGCTCACCGCCCACAAGGTGCGCCGTCGGTCGCGCGGGCGCCTGGCGCGGCTGTCCTCGCGCCGCCTCATGGGTGCCATGGACGCGGTGGTGGCGCTCTCCGAGGACAGCGCCCGGCAACTGCACGGGCTGGGCGTCGATCCGGCGCGGGTGCACGTGATCCCGCATGGCGCGTTCGACTACCTGACGCGGCTGCCCGATGAGATCCCCCTGCCACCCGAGCTTGCGGCCGTATCCGGACCGGTCGTCCTCTACTTCGGCACCCTGCGGGCCCACAAGGGGATCGACCTGCTGGTCGAGGCCTTCCGGGCGATTGTGGGCGCTGAGCTGTGGGTCGTGGGCATGCCCGACATGGCGCCCGACCGCCTCCGCGACCTGATCGCCGCCGCCGGCGATCGGGTCCGGTTCGTCACGCGCTATGTGGATGACGCCGAGATCCCGGCCTTGATGCGGCGCGCCGACGTCGTGGTGCTTCCGCACCGCGTCGTCGACGAGTCCGGAGCGCTCTACTGCGCGCTCGCCTTCGGGCGGCCGCTGCTGCTGTCGGACGTCGGCGGGTTCGTCGAGGTGGCGGAGCGCCACGGCGCGGCGCGCGTCTTCCCCGCTGGAGACAGCGCGGGCTTGGCCGTCGCCCTGCAGGGTCTCCTGGACGACGAGGAGGAGAGAGCCCGGCTGGCCGCGGCCGCCGTGGCCGCGGCGTCAGGCCCCTACTCGTGGGAGAGGGTCGCGGAGCAGACGGCAGCCCTGTACGCCGAGCTCGCCGAGGGCGGCTAACCGCTCGGGGGGGCCGAGCCTCGCGAGGGGCCGAGCGCCTCCTGCGTGTACGAGTACAGGCGGCTGAGCGCCTCGGGCGAGGCGCTGGCCACGAGTGGCTGCCCCCCCGTGGCCAGCTCCAGGTAGGGGCCGCGGGGAGAGGTCGGCACCAGCTTGACCTGGCGCACGACGCCGTACTCGAAGCTCCGAGGCTCTCCGCCGCGGGGGACCGTGAGGAGCCGGCGATCGGTCGCCGCGAACAGCGCGATGATCCCGCCGCGCTCCACGAGCGCGAGCCCGACCACGTCCTCTCCGCCCTCGAGGTGTCGCCACAGCTCGCCGATCTCCGGGCGAAAGCGTCGCCGGGCTCGCCGGCCAAGATCTGCCACCGCCAGCCGCAGCAGCGTCTGCTCGTCCAGGCCGGGCGGCCCGTGCTCGAGCCCGTAGCCGTCCGCGACCGACCAGGTCACGGTGTCACCGGGGTCGGCGGGGCGCTCGGCGCCGGCGGGTTCCTCCTCCCAGTCGTCTTCGATCGCGCGGGATGGCTCTTCCCCGGACTCGGGATCGAGCGCCGTGGCCGGCTCGGGGTCGAGCGCCGCGGCACGCTCCGGGTCGGGCATGGGGCCGTGGGCCGCGGCCGCATCGGAATCAGGCCCCTGGGTGGCTTGCGGGTCGACCGGCGAGCCCTGTGTCTCGGCCGACGCCGGCGCTGGGTCGTGACCTGGGGCCTCCTCCGCGTCGAGGTCCGGGTGGGGGGCGTCGGCCGGGCCGGAGTCCGCGCCGGTGCCGTCGGCGGTGGCCGCGTGGCTCTCTCCTCCGGGCGCGGCCGGATCGCGGCCGGATGCGCCTCGCTCATGGACCACGTCGTCAACCACCTCGGCCTCGACGAGCTCCGCCTCGTCATAGGCCTCTTCCCGGAGCAGCGCGCGCGCTTCGAGCAGCCGCTCCTCTCCGGCGATCGCCGGCCTCGGCCGGGTAGGGGGCTCCCGCATCCGGGCGAGCTCCAGATCGGTCTCGATCCGGGCATGCGTGTCGCGCTCGATCTGCAGCCGCTCGCCGCCACGTCGTCGTTCGCCCTCCGCCAGCGCCTCCTCGGCCCGGGCAAGTGCCGCCTCGGCCGCGGCCCTGTCGTGGGCCTCCGACTGCAGCCGAAGCTCCACCGCGCTGCGCGCATCGGCCTCCCGCTCGCGTTCGCCGCGCGCTCGCTCCAGCGCTCCCTCTAGCTCCAGGCGCGCGCGCAGCTCTCGCTCGATGTCCTCTCGCGCCGCCGCGATACGTCCCTGGGCCTCCATCAGCTCTGCCGTTTGCCGCTCGAGCTCGGCGCGGGCGGCCTGGGTGGCTCCCTCGGCGTCCGCGCGGGCCGACCGCAGCTCGCTGCGGGCCTCGGCCTCGGACCGGAGCGCGGCCCGCGCGTGCTCGAGCTCCTCTCCGGCCTGGGCGAGCGCCGCCTCGGCCGCCGCCCGGGCCTGCGTTTCGTGCTCTGCGGTGGCGCGGGCCTGCTCGAGCGCCTGCTCGAGCTCGCGCCGCTGACCCTCCTCGCGGCCGACTTCCTCACGGGCCGTCGCGGCCTGTCGCTTGAGCTCGGCACGCGTTCGCTCGAGCGCCTGCTCGACCTCGAGGCGCGCCCGCAGCTCTCGCTCGACGTCCTCACGTGCCCCCGTCGTCCGCCGCTCGGCCTCGGCCAGCTCGGTCGTGCGGCGCTCGAGGTCGGCGCGCACGGCGACGGTCCTTCCCTCGGCCGTGGCCTGCGCCGCCTCGACGGTGGCCTGGAGCTCGAGCCGGGCCTGGGACTCACTTGCGGCCAGCGTCCGGGCCTCCTCGAGCTCGTCCGCCAGCCGCGTCGCCTCGGCGCGGGCCTCGCCAACGGCTGCTGACTCGGCGGCCTCGACCGCCCGCTGCTGCCGTTCGATCTCCGCGCGTCCCTCCGCGAGGGCCTCCTCCGCCGCCGCCCGGGCCTTGGCGTCCGTGACCTGCGCCGCGCGGGCGCTCTCCAGGGCATGCTCCAGCTCGACCCGGGTTCGCAGTTCACGGTCCGCGTCCTCCCGGGCCACAGCCGCTCGGCGCTCGGCCTCGACCAACTCGGCGGTCCGCCGTTCCAGATCGGCACGCGCGGCGGCGGCGAGCTCCTCGCCGTGGGCTCGCGCGGACTTGAGCGCGACCGAGGCCTCGCTGCGGCGCGCCTCGACGTCGGCCTCAGCCGCCGTTCGTGCCTCTGCTTCCCTCTCGAGCTCCCGTCCGAGCCGTTCGACCTCGGCGGCCAGGCGCCTGCTCTCGGTGGTGGTGCGCTCGAGTAGCTGCTCCACCCCCAGCCGCGTGCGCACCGCCTGCTCGATCTCCTCCTGGGCCGCAGCCGCTCGGCGCTCGGCGTCCGCGGCCTCGGTGGTGCGCCGCTCGGCCTCACTGCGGGCGTACTCGAGCGAGGCTCGCGCGTCGGCAAGCGCCCGTCGAGCCTGTACGCGCATCTCGCGTTCAGCGGCCAGCGCACCGCCCTCGGTGCGCTCGCGTTCGCGCTCGGCGGCGAGCTCAGCCCCCCGCGCCGGTCCGGAGTGGTCCGGCTTGTGGCCGTTGCCCTCGAGGGCACCGCCGTCGCGCTCGGCCTGCCCCTCGGGTGCCACCGCCTGTCCGTCGCCCTCGTTCGCGCGCGTTTGCTGCGTGTCCATCGCCGTCCGAATCTACTCCGCGGCCCGATCGTCCGTGCAGGATCCCGGCCGTCGATCGTCGCGCGCGCCCCGCGTCAGGCCCGTTCGACTCCGATCCGCAGGTCGCGGCCGTCGATACTGGTGGTCACGCCCGCCTCGGTGCCGTCGTAATGCAGCGCCGTCGCCAGCGTCTCCCCGGTCACGTAGTCCTCGTGGGCGCGCACGGTCTCGAGCAACTCGGCCTCGCCTCCCAGCGTGAGGGCGATCCGGTCCTCCACCCGTAGTCCCGCCGCCTTGCGGGCCGCCTGCACCGCATGCACCACCTCGCGGGCCAGGCCCTCGCGCCGCAGCTCGTCGTCGAGCTCCAGGTTCAAGGCGACCGCGTGCGTGCCCGAGCGCTCCAGCTGGTAGCCCGCGAGCGGCTGCAGCACGAGCTGAACCTCGTCCGGCGACAGGGGATGCTCGCTGCCTCCGACGTTGATGCCCACCGATCCACCGCCGCGCAGCACACCGGCCACGTGCTCGGCGTCGAGTGCGTCGATCGCCGCGGCGGCCTCGGGCATCCGCTTGCCGAAGCGGGGTCCGAGCGCCCGGTAGTTGGCCTTCAGCTCCCAGCGGCCGAGCTCCTCGGCATCCGAGACGAACCGCAGCTCCCGAACGTTCAGCTCCTCGAGCAGGATGTCCGCGAAGCGCTCGATGGCCGCGCGCTCGCGGTCGGCGGCCACCACCGCGGCCTCGCGGAGGGGCTGGCGCACCTTCACCCCCGCCTGGGCGCGGGCCGCGCGGCCGAGCTCCACCGCGTCGCGGGCCACCTGCATGTCCGCCTCGAGCTCCGGATCTCGGAGGGCGGCCACGGGCGAAGGGAAGTCACACAGGTGCACCGACGGCTCGGCCCCGTCCAGGTTCCCGTAGATCTCGTCGGCGAGGAACGGCGTGAGCGGCGCCAGCAGCTTGCTCACCGTGACCAGGCATTCGCGCAGCGTCGAGAACGCCGCAGTGTCGCCGTCCCAGAAGCGCCGCCGCGAGCGCCGCACGTACCAGTTCGACAGGTCGTCGACGAACGCGGCGATCGCCCGGCCGGCCGACGTGGTGTCGTAGCCGTCCAGCCGCTGCGTCACGGTCGCGACCGTGGCCTGCAACCGCGAAAGGACCCAGCGGTCGATGTCGTCGAGATCCGCGGGCGCCTCGTCCGGAACCGTGACCTCCCCGGCGTTCGCGTACAGCACAAAGAAGCCGTAGGTGTTCCAGAGCTGCAGCATGAACTGCCGCACCGACTCGCCGACGGTGTCGATCGAGAAGCGATAGCCGTCCCAGGGCTGCTTCGAGGTGAAGTAGTACCAGCGCAGGGCGTCCGCGCCGTGGCGATCGAGCACGTCCCAGGGCACAACCACGTTGCCGCGGCTCTTCGACATCTTCTGGCCGTCGGGATCGAGGATCAGACCCAGGCAGAGCACCGTCCGATAGGGAGACTCGCCGTACAGCAACGTCGACACCGCCAGCAGGGAGTAGAACCACCCGCGCGTCTGGTCGAGCGCCTCGCAGATGTAGTCGGCCGGGAAGCGCTCCCGCCGAAGCTCCTCGTTCTCGAAGGGCGCGTGCCACTGGGCGAAGGGCATCGAGCCGGAGTCCCACCAGGCATCGATCACCTCCGGCACTCGGCGCATCTCCTCCCCGCAGTCGGTGCAGGGGAAGGCGACGTCGTCGATGAAGGGCCTATGCAGGTCCTCGGGCACCGATCCGGCCAGCCCGCGCAGCTCGTCCACGGAGCCCACGCAGTGCTCGTGCCCCTGCGCGCAGCGCCACAGCGGCAGCGGCGTGCCCCAGTAGCGCTCGCGCGAGAGCGCCCAGTCGACGTTGTTCTCGAGCCACTTGCCGAAGCGCCCGTCCTTGATGTGCTCCGGGTGCCAGTCGATGCCCTCGTTCTCGCGCAGCATCTGCTCGCGCACGGCGGTCGTCTTCACGTACCAGGACGACTTCGCGTAGTAGAGAAGCGCGGTGCCGCAACGCCAGCAGTGCGGGTAGGAGTGCTCGTACTCCTCGGCGCGGAGGAGCCGCCCCGACGCGCGCAGGGTCTCGACGATGTCGGTGTTGGCATCGCGCGCGTCGCGGCCGGCGAACGGCCCGGTGCGCTCGTCGAAGGTTCCGTCGAGGCGCACGGGGTTCTGGACCTTGAGCCCGTAGCGCTCGCCGAGCGCGTAGTCGTCCTCGCCGAAGGCCACGGCGGTGTGCACCACGCCGGTGCCGTCGTCGGTGGTCACGAAGTCGGCGGTGAGGACCGTGTGGCCGTTGTCGCCGTAGTCGGAGATGTAGGGGAAGGGCGGCTCGTAGCGCGTCCCGAGGAGCTCTTTGCCCGGCATGCGATCGACGACCTCGTACGGCTGCTCGCCGAGCACGCGGCCGGCCAGCGCCTCGGCCAGGATCAGGGTCTCGCCGGAGTCCACACGGGCGCGCACGTAGGTGATCTCCGGGTGCACTGCCAGGGCGGCGTTCGAGATCAGCGTCCACGGGGTCGTGGTCCACGCGAGCAGCGAGATGCCCTCCTCACCGGTCACCGGGAAGCGCACGTACGCGGAGGGGTCGACCACGTCACGGTACCCCTGGGCCACCTCGTGGGACGAGAGCGCGGTGCCGCAGCGCGGGCAGTAGGGGACCACCTTGTGGCCCTCGTACAGCAGCCCCTTCTTCCACACCTCCGCGAGCGACCACCAGACCGACTCGATGTACTCGTTCGAGAGGGTCCAGTACGCGTCGCCAGTGTCGATCCAGAAGCCGATGCGCTCGGTCAGCCGGTCCCACTCGTCGACGTACTTGACGACCGACTCGCGGCAGCGGCGGTTGAACTCGGCGATCCCGTAGCGCTCGATGTCGTCCTTCGAGGCGATGCCCAGCTCGCGCTCGACCTCGAGCTCGACGGGCAGTCCGTGGCAGTCCCAGCCGGCCTTGCGGTGCACCAGGTGCCCGCGCATGGTCCGGTAGCGGGGGAAGACGTCCTTGAAGACGCGCGAGAGCACGTGGTGGGAGCCGGGTCTGCCGTTGGCGGTGGGCGGGCCCTCGTAGAAGACGAACGGCGGGGCGCCTTCACGGCGGCGAACCGACTCGTGGAACACGTCGTGCTCGCGCCAGCGCTCGAGCACGCGCTGCTCGAGCTCGGGGAAGGACTGCTGGGGGTCTACGGGGGTGTATCTCGACACGTGGGCGCTTACCGAGTGTATGCGCGCTCTCAGGTGCTACGTTTGTGCATCATGGCCACGGAGGTCGGCATCCGCGAGCTGAGGCAGAACCTCAGCGTGTACCTACGGCGGGTCGCCGAGGGGGAGCGCTTCGTGGTCACCGAGCGGGGCAAGCCGGTGGCGGAGCTCGGCCCGCGGGCCGAGGACCAGACCGCTTGGGAGCGGCTGCTCGCCGATCCGCGTTGGAGCCCGCCGACCCTCCGGTGGGAGGACATCCCGCCTCCATACAAGGACGACAACCCCGACGGCCAGGCGGCCTTCCGCAAGCTGATGGAGGACCGCGGCGACCCGCTGCCCCCCTATGAGGAGTAACGAAGGCAGCCTTGCCTACCTCGACTCCTCCGCGCTCGTGAAGCTGGCGCGCGACGAGGACGAGACCCAGGCTCTTCGCCGGGTCCTCGGGACGTTCGACGGACAAACGTCGAGTGAGCTGGCCGTGGTCGAGGTTCTCCGTGCGGTTCCGCCTCGATCCGAGGCCCGGGCGGTCGGCGTACTGCGGGGTCTCGCCCTCATGCGCATCGACCGGCACCTGCTCCTCCTCGCCGGCCGGCTGGATCCTCGGCCGCTGCACTCGCTCGACGCCCTGCACCTGGCCACCGCCCTGTCGATGGGCTCGGCGTTGAGCGTCCTGCTGACCTACGACCGACGTCTCACGGCGGCAGCGGCGCTGCATGGGTTGCCGACCGCCGCTCCGGCCTGAGCTCGGTCGACCGGCAGCCGGAAGGACTACGCGGCGAGCTTCCGGCAGATCTCGGTAAGCGAGCGCTTCTCCCCGTCGTCAAGCGTGGAGAACAACCGACTGACCCGCGAGGTGTGGCTCGGAAAGAGCCGCTCGACGAGCTGCACACCGGCCGGGCGCAACTCCACCACCGCGGCCCGTCGATCGCGTGGAAGCCGCCGGCGACTCACGAGCCCGCGGATTTCGAGCGTGCGGGTGACCTCGGTGGCGCTCGGCTTGCTCCACCCGAGGCGGCGCCGCAGCGTCCGCAGCGGCAGGCGGCCACCAGCGGTCGTGAGCACCACCAGCGCCGAGAAGCCCGCCACGGAGACACCCTCCCGCTCGAGCTCCGCGGCCAGATCCCGCCTTACCGCGGTCTCGGCCCGGACCAGCGCCTCCAGGGCACGGTGCGCCAGGCGATCGCCGACCTCGAGCATCGAGCCGCAAAGCTAGGCGCGGCGGCGGATGCCTTCGGCCGCCGACCCGGCCAGGGCTGCGGGCAGCGCCGCGGAAATTGTCACCCGCGCGCGAAGCAAGGTCCACCGTCCTGCCTTGCACCGGGCGGCTTCAGGCGGTCAACGCAACAGCTCCGCCATCTTCTCAGCCGGGGTTCTCCAGCTCAAGGTCTCTCTCGGTCGGCGGTTGAGCTCAGCTGCGACCCGGTCGAGCTCGACCTGGCCGTGCAC